>TARA_R110002020_G_scaffold114257_1_pt1 | contig 17119 bp, 22 predicted proteins | sample TARA_R110002020 | Tara Oceans TARA_R110002020 (sample SAMEA4396489) | marine metagenome | biome: Westerlies Biome; feature: [MES] marine water layer (ENVO:01000295) within the mesopelagic zone...; material: water (ENVO:00002006), including particulate matter (ENVO:01000060) such... | reverse complement strand
CCCTTGCGGACAAGCAGCCCCTTGCGGACAAGCAGCCCCTTGCGGTTGCCGCCTACGTGGACAACACCGGGCAGGTCTGGCTCAAACCCCTTTAACCCTATGAAACGAGAACAAATCAAGGAGAAGACTAAGGTCAGAACACTACAAAAGGTCTCCAGTAACGCCGACGCCGGAACTACTGGCGAGGTGTTTAATGTTGGCCGTAAGCGCTTTACAGTTATCTGGGGGTGGCCCCCCGACCCCTCAAAAAATACCATGGGCTCCATGCCCGCGGATACGTTTGAGTTTACACCCACCGACCTAAGCTTGCTTGAGCTGGTGGAGCCTGAAGATAAACCCCCATCGCTGGACCCTCAGTAGGCCACCACGGCGTCTTAATGGGAATCTGGGGTACCTACCCCAGATTTCCATCGACGCCTCACAGGGCCCCTCACGGCCCTTTAAACACCACACACCAAAACTAGGAGTATAGACCACTCGCACACTTGACACATCTGATACGTTAAATTCTGAATGAGCAACACAACCACACCGACAGGCACATGGGACCCGAAAAAATTTCCACGATACACTCTCTTCCCCGGCGAGGGCAGACTCTACGACAACAAGTTCAAGCGCGACCTCAGTGCGCAAGCACGCCGAGGCAGCCCCCCTTACTTCCGCGTCGTTGACGAGGGGGGAGAGGCGTTTCACATACCCGCTCTGAGCTTGTTCGACGACGATATTGCTGATGATCTTGTGGACATCACATCTGACTTTGAGCCCCAAGACTTCAATGACAGGTACACCTTCAACATCGAGGCGGGCACCGTGACCAAGAGGACGTCTGGTAAGTCACCTAAGTTGCAGACATCCAACGACTGGAACCGGTACTTCCTCACTCGTAACTGTGGAAAAAGAGTGTCAGTTTCTCCCACAGAAATTCGCAACCTGTTCACCCGGGAAGAGTGGAGGGTTTCCCCGCCCATCGGCAGCAGGGTGTTCAAGATTTTCCCCAACCACGCGTTCACCAAAGAAGGCAAGGTGTTCAAGGTAATTTCAAAAGACCCGATCCAAGAACCCTGCCCCCTTATTCCTATCTCCCTACCCAACGGCGAGTACCTGTACAAGATCAAATCGTCCACGGGTCAGGAGCATAGGTTCACACGCACAGCAATCAAAGCAGTATTCACCCAGTGAATTTAGATTACTTCGACCCAGAAGAATGGCCCACGTACCGCGTGGAGAAGGCCACGCAGCGTGTGTACAACAGGGTCACGGGAAAGACTGTCAACCCACGCCTCAAGGGTGGGGTGCCGTACTTGCGCCTGTTGGACCCTCGGGGCAAGCCTAGTGAGTTTGACGCACGAGAGATATTTGGGGCGGGGTATCTCCCCCGACTCAAGGCCCCGTACAAGAACTTCGACCGGGCAGCCTTCGAGCCGCGATATAAATTTGACAAAGACGCAGTAACCACCAAGGCGGGGAGGACCTTGCAGCCGCGGCTTATAAACAGCTCGTGGTACTTCGACTTGACCCGCAACGACGGGAAGCGGGTGGCCATGCCCGCGGACGCGGTCTACGGCTGCACCGTGTGGGAGGGTGGCAAGTGGTGGTGCATCGACTTCCCTGAATTCTCGATTTCATGGGACCAGTTCCCCGACTACGAGTTTGCGCGGGGGCAGGTGTGGCGCGTCGCGTCGACCCGGGCGATTACCGCACCAGAGGAGATCAAGCCGAATCACATTGGGACGTACAAACTCACCGACTTCGCCGGGAACACCCGCCGCGTCACCAACAAGCAACTAAACGACTACATAGGGTAATGAGCAGATCAACCACAATTGATACCAAAACACTAGATAAATTATGGAAGAGGCATCCGAAGCAGGGCATGATGCAGTTTCTACGGATCATAAATAATGTTCTCGACGAGGAGGGGTTGTACCTGTCATACTCCAACCCATTGGACAAGGAATCTGCTACATCCGTCACGTCCCCTGAGGACGTTGATACAATCACCCTGAACCACAAGTGAGCAAACCACTCAAGCTGCATAGGGCATATAGTGTCTGGTTCATGGACCACGTCGAAGACGGGGACACGGCCGAAGAGTTTGTTGTACGTGGGACCTTGGGTAAGATCACTGACGAAAGTATCACCCTCATCGTGTGGGACTACGTGGACACTGAGTCTGTAGACTTTGACCAAGATGACGGGAACCGCAAGATATTCACGATATTGCGCAGCACCATCACCAAGGTCCGCGTCATACCGAAGTAATGAAAAAGGAGAGAACACCGGAGCAGAAGGCACGCAACAAAGCCCTACGCGCCCTCAGGATAAGCGAGCGACGCCAAATCGTTTACAAGTATTTACTCGACCACCCCTGTGTCGACTGCGGCGAGGCTGACCCCGTGGTGTTAGACTTTGACCACGTCCGTGGCGTGAAGTCTAGCAACATCGGGAACATGATCCACCGAAACGGTGTGGAAGCGATCCTCAAGGAGATGAAGAAGTGTGAGGTGCGGTGCGCGTGCTGCCACAGAAGGGTCACGGCCATTGAGCACAACTGGTGGATTGTCCACCAAACTGGCGCGTAACTGGCGCGGAGTAGATAATATTTCTTGACGGCACACATGTTTTACGGTAGTATCCGCTACTGTGCCTGCTGCAAAATTAGATGCCATCAACGAGTTAGCCGACCTTGACCCCAAGACCAACAAGGTGGTCACTCCGCGGATACAATCTTTATCGACTGCTGTCGGACTTTACTACAACGTCCTACGCGACGACGGGCCAAGTTCCCGGCAGCGGGGCAAAGTCGACGCAATGTTCGATGGCGCCCCACCTTACGATCAGTCCAAGTTGCTTGCAGCTGGCCAAGGTGGTCGGTGCAACCTTAACTTTGGTGACGCCCAACGCTTGCTCGACGCGGCACAAGCTGGCTACGTGGACCTGCTTTCCTCGATTGAGTATTTGGTGGATGTACATACCACCAACAGCGAAGAGGGTGACCTCGGACAAATCGAGGCGGACTCAATCGTCAATGACGAATTGACTAGTCTCATACGCGACTGGCCAGAATTTAGTTCAAGGTTTCTCACCCTGTCCAATCAGTTCCTCAAGCACGGGGTTGGTGCCACATACTTTGAGAACGAATCTAACTGGCGGTTTGCTGTAGCCGGGTTGAGTGATTTCAAATTCCCACGTGGGGTGCGGGCCAACGAAGAGGCCATGGACATCGCGTTCACCAGACGTGACTACGCGGTGCACGAGTTGCTTGAATTCATCAAGCACCCTAAGATTGCGGCCGCCCACGGTTGGAACATTAAGTCGGTACACCAAGCTATCTTCAACGCCACGCGGAGCGACAAAAAGTCCCTCGGTTCTGGTGACTGGGAAGCGTTCCAAGCTCAGGTTAAAAACCTTGAGTTCAACCAAGCCCTCCGCAACAAGAGCACCCGCGTGGTCCACGTGTGGGTAAAAGAAGGTGGCGGGCAGGTCAGCCACTACATGTTCGAGGAGAAACTTGCTGGCCTTCAGACCGGGGACACTGCTCCTGCGAAAAAGCCCACACTCAAGGGGCAAGACTTCATGTACAAGCACCACAACAGGTTCACTCGTACGCAAGAAGCATTTACTCTTTTCACTTATGGTGTTGGCAACAACGGAACGTATCACTCTGTTCGTGGGATGGGGCAACGTATTTTCCCGCACATCCAAACTCTGAACCGACTGTCTTGTCAGATGGTTGACGCCGCGGCCGTGTCCGGTGGGGTCATGTTGCAACCAAACTCCATGGAGGACTTGCGAGACCTCGCCCTCCAGTCGTTTGGGCCATACAATATCATCTCCCCCAACATTGAGGTCATAAAACAACAGAGCACACCCAACCTTACGCAGAACATGGTGCCCGTCGCAAACGACATGCGCCGTCAGTTGGAAGACACGTCAGACTTCTATTCCACCAGCCAAGCTACGAAGGGTTCGCCATACAGAAACACACTCCAAGTGCAGGCGGAGTTACAGTCGGCCACCCGACTTTCTGCGGCGAACCTTTCTCTTTTCTACGGCGCACTTGACAGACTCTTACGAGTCGTGGTCGAGCGCATCGTCAACAGTCCTTCCTCTGACGCACAGGTCAAGGACTTCTTCCGTCGGTGTGAAGCCCGCGGCATTTCACGCGAGCAGGTCAAGTCCATTGACCACCGCCGCACTAGGGCTGTCCGCGCCATCGGCGCAGGCAACCCGGCTGCCCGAGTCTCCGCGCTTGATGCGCTGGACCGCGAGCGTCAATTCTACGATGAAGAGGGCAACCGCAACTTGTCCTTCGACAAGACAGCCGCCTTGCTTGGTGACCACCGTTCAGCACGTAGGTACGTCACACCGACCAACCAACCCCGGGGCACAGTCGACGAGTCCAACGCCACGTTGGAAAACGCGATCATTTCTATCGGCGGCGAAGTTCACGCGCTCCCCGCCCACCTCCATGGCACTCACATCAAGGTGCACCTCGGCCCAGCGCAGGAGCTTATCCAAGCCATCACTGGCAGGCAGGTCGATCCAATTGACGTGCTCGACAGAATTGAAGGTACCGCCATCCACATCAACGAGCACGCCCAGTTATTGGCACCGGACCCGACGCAAAAAGACATCGTTGCTCAGGCGCTCGACACGACCAACAAGCTTGGTCAGATTATTCAGAACACACAGAAGTCCCTCGAAGCCCAAGGTGGGGGTGCTGAAGGTGAAGGTGAAGTTGAAGGCGGCGGTGGTGGCGGCGAAGACGCACAAGCTGCGGCACAAGCTGCGGCCGCGGACGAACAAGCTAAGCTTCGTGTAGCTCAGGTTGACGAGAAGATCAAGATGGCCGCCGCCGAGACGGACATGGCAATCAAGAAAGCCAAGGCCGAACAAGACCAGCGCCTCAAGGACTTCGCAGCGGCCCAAGACGCCATGCGCCGAGAACAACGAGACACCCTCAAGGGCCCGCAGCTCCTTTCAGAATAATGGCAGTAGTTTCTCTACATGGGGGACCATCCGTGTTTAATGGTCGTGTCTTTCACACGGACAGCAGGGGGCCCGGTAGCAAGATAAGTCTGTCTCTGGTTACACGGGACGACGACCTGTTCTCGGTGCGCTACGAAGTTGGCGAAAACAACCGGGACTGTTTCTTTCTGGAGTGTATCAACGAGGGTAAACACCTCAGTGGCCCCGGCTACGACGACGCAATCTAGTAACACAATTTAGTTGACTGTGCCACGTGTTGTGGTAAAAACGTGTATGGACCTCCTGCAAGAGCTTGTCACCTTCGATGAAACCCAACGACTCACACTTGCTGGTATTCTCCGTAACCGCACGTTCATTGACGCGTGTAACTTCATCATCCGCAAGGAGCAGCCGAACCCACACGAAGCTTTAAAATTAACTCCCGAAGCACGGGCCGCGAAGTTTACCAACTTGGGTGGCATGACACTCATGTTGTCTCGCCTTGATTCTCTCTCTAAACCAGATAGCCCCACTGGGGTTACCGCCCAAGAAGTCGGCTTAGGTTGGGACGACCCAGCTGTAGATACTGATCTCAATGAACAACCGCCTGACACACGTGTGTTAGGCGCCTAACACACACACACAACAACAACCATAATGTCTGAACCAAAAGAACCGCGGGGCATCGACGCCCTGCTAGAACGATTTGATGCTGCTATTGACGGGCCCAATGAAGATCCACAATCTACGGGGCCGCCCCGTGAAGACACAGAATCAGAACACGAGCCGGATAACTTGGACGAGCTCAATAAGGTCAAAACCCCAACCTCAGTACCTGTCAGTGACGACCCACTCGACAACTTGGACCCGGAACCAAAACCGGAACCGGAACCGGAACCGGAGGACACCCCTAAAGCTGGTGATGACTCAGCAGACCCAGTACTCGACGGTGATTTCCTCGACGCGCTAGACGCATCCGACAAGGATAAACTCCAAGAGTACATTGATGCTAAGGTTGCAAACGAAGTAACTGAGGGTAAATCTGCCAACGGTGCCTTCCGTCGCCTCAAGGCTGAGAACCGTGAACTTAAGTCACAGGTTGACCTCATTCCTGCTGTTGATGAAAGCACACCAGAAGCGCTGACCGCGGCTACTAAGCGGATCGAAGAACTAGAGGCCCAAGTACAAATCAGTGAAGACCTCGGGAAAGTTACCAACCTCGAAGCCACACAAGCGTGGGCAGACAACGTGGTACACCCCCTTCAGAGTGTGCTGGTAGCATCAGACAAGATTGCTGCCCGGTACGGTGTGGACAAGCACCAGCTTTCCGCCACGCTCGAAATTGAAGACCGACAAGCGCAAAGCACCGCGCTGAACAAGTTGTTTGACGACGCTGGTGTGGAAGTAGTTGAAGCTGACAAGTTTGAGCTGTTCGACCTCGCTCGCCACGTGGACAGTGTCTACCGTCAGCGTGACGTACTCCGCTCCAACGCACACGGTGCCCTTGAAGAAGCCAACGCTCTTGTGCTGGAGCAGCAAGAGCGTTCGGCGCTAGCAGAAAGGCAGGGCAGAGAAGCCTCTGTGGCTGAAGTCGTGTCACGGTTTGAGTCCAAGGTCCCTGAGCTAGTTGACATCGTCGGCAAAGAAGAACTCGCAGCGGCCGCCAAGTCGTTTGCGGAGACCCCTGATGTCACCCCCGACAATCTTGCGTACAACGAGATGACAGCCAAGGCGTTTATCCCCCTCCTCCGACGCATCCGCTCAGTGGAAGCCGAAAACGCTGAGTTGTCTGACGAGTTATCCGCACATAAATCCCCAATCCCGGGCGCCGGAGGTGGTGGTGGTGGTGGTTTAGGCGGGGAAACAAAAGTAGCTGACGACGCGGGCACTGGCCAGAGCTGGGCAGACCGTGTCACCGGGAAGTTGTCCGCACAGCTTGGTTCCTAAGTACAGGTCACAGCACCACAATATTTTAAGGCAGGGAGAAGTCCCTGTCTTTTTTGTTGACAAACATATACAAACTCTGGTAGTATCCACACACTAACCGAGTGCCATGCTCTGGGGGCTTTCTCAGTTCTACGGTTGATTACATCCGGTCTCTGTACCACCACTTCATCGCCCCCGCAAACGCGGGAGCAACTCACTGCGTGGGGTGAAACAGTTTCCCACGTACCCAACCCATAGAACAACCATGTCACTACACACCAATTCAGTCTCCCGTGGGGGCGGATCTTGTCCCGTTCAGACGGGCATCACCGCGAACACCGGAAGCACACAAGCCACGGGGGAAACTCTCACCGTAGGCTTCAACAATATTACTGTCTGCGCCAACGCGGGAGACAGTGTAACCGCACCCGCTGTAAAAGCCGGGGACATCCTGCGCATCAAGAACAGCTCGTCCACCTCGACCGATGTCTTCCCTGCCGTAGGCGACTTCCTCGAAGCTGCCGCTGTCAATGCTGCCGCCGCACTTGCTGGTGGCGCGTCCATTACCTATATTGGTATTGGCGACTCACCCGGCACTTGGGAACTCTGCAACTAATATCCAACTAACCTTCAACCACAACTACAACTAACACACTATTATGTCTACTTTTTCAGGCACCCGTACCGACGGTCTTGCTGACATCGACGCCACCTTGGTCCAAGAGGCCAACCGGATCGGCCAAGATATCCACGCAGAAACCGTTCACACTTCCCCTTGGATCGACTTGATCCCTAAGGGCTCCTTCCCTGATGGGCAAGGATATCGTCTCCAGTCCCTCATCTATGAGCGGGCACTTCCAACCAACGCTGCTCAAGACGCTATTGGCTTGAGCTGGGGTGACTTTGCCGCTTCGGCACTTACCTCTGGTCAGGATCATTCCGGTCAGGTTTCTGGTAAGTCCAGTCTCTTGAACGACTCCGCTTCCGACTTTGTTGGACCGTTGAACAACCAGCTCACTGGTGGTTCCGACGTCGCCACGTCTCGTATCGACTGGGTCAAGCGCCTTGAGCCTTACCAGTTGAAGCGTGCCACGGTTTGGTCTCCTGAGATCAACATCGAGGACCTTCGCTTCGCCGCTCACCGCGGTGAACAACTCACCGCTGCATTCAACGCACTCGTTGAAGGCACCCGGTACGGTTGGGAAGAGCGTAACCGCGACGAGTACCAGCGTGTGGTCGCCCACACCGTTGAGTGCCTCACCGCTAACACCAGCGTGTTTAACACCACGGACCTTACTGGTGCCACCGACGACCGTTTTGATAATGGCGTCCCCGGCACTGAGTCCAACGCGTTTCTCTCTAACGCGATCCTCGACAAAGTCTACAACCGACTCATTCGTTCCGGCGCCGCTAAAGGCGCTTGGGGAGTAGAAAGTGCACGACCCGTGTTTGGCCTGATCTGCTCGTCTGAAGCGTCCCGTGGCATCCTCACCGAAGCCACCTACCGCACCGACTTGCAAGAGTCGAGCCGGGTTGATGAACTCCTTGAGCCACTTGGCGTGAGTAAGGCGTACCGTGGTTTCTACCACCTAATCGACGACCTCGCCCCACGTTATGACACTGCATCCTCGGACGCAGGTTACACCGACGGTGACTACAAGCGAGTCAAGCCATTCAGCATCGACGCTAGCCAGCTCATCCTCCCAAGTGACGCCTACGAAACTGCTGAGTTCGAGGTTGCCCACGTCCTCCACAAGGAAGTCATGGAAAGCCTCATCCCCTCCCCGGGGGTAACTGGACCAAACGTCAAGTTTGATCCTGTTGACTACAGCGGCAAGTTCCACTGGTTGAACATCAAGTCGGTTGACGTCAACCCACTCGGTACCGTCGGTCACTTCTTGGGCGTGTTGGCTTCTGCCTCCAAGCCACTCAAGACTAAGTTCGGTTGGGCGATTCTGTTTAACAGAAAAGTCACTACCCCTGCGGTCTAAGTAAACTAATTACAGTGGGTCTCCTCTAACGAGGGGGCCCACTTATTACTATGAAGAAACTGATACCCGTGTTTTTCGCGGTTGCAGTGGCCACAAATCTTCTGATCGGATGCTCAGGCTTTAAGCCCGCATTCGTTTTGAACCCCGACGGAACCTACAGTTTCGGGGGTACTGGTTCACTCGTTGAACCAACCAAGTAACAAACTCTAACCATCTATGCCCGCTCCTATAACACCAATGGGGCGGGCATTTTTTTACCATGGACCTTACAAACACCGACCCGGCCGCATGGTCAGCTGCAATTGTGGCCCTACTGACTACCATATTTACGTTTTTCAAATGGTTTCTGCCCTTCCTCCGCGCATGGGTGAAGGACACACGGCGAAGTAAAAACCAACGACTAACTGAATCTGGCATGAAAAAGTACCAAGATCTATACCTTTCTCTCCAAGAGCTGGAGCACCATGGTGTGCAACGAACCATCATTTTTGCTGGCCACAACGGCGGCGGCATCCCTAAGCCGGGTACCCCGTTCTATGTGTCCGCGCTACACTGGCTAATCGACGCTCAGGACCGCGATTCCCCGAACAAGCTCCAGAATCTACCAGTTGACGCCGCGTATATCAGTATGCTTGGTGACATCATGGACAATGGGACCGCACGCATCCACACAGAAGACATGCCCCCTAGCCAGCTGCGCGACATCTACGTTGCGGGGGGTGTATCCGACTCCCTCATTGTGTTCCTCGGGAACGCCGACAACAGACTGTACTACATGAGTGCGTCCCTGTTCAAAGGCTCACTCACCGAGACCCAAGTGACCGAAATTAAGTTACAAGCAAACATTGTACGTAATCTTATTCACGGGTGACCCACTTACTCCTTGACCCCGGACCCTTAATCACCTAACATGAGCCATGAGTCTCCGATCTGACACCCGCGCGATCCAAAAAATAGTTGGAGCCAAGGCTGATGGAGTATATGGACCACGAACCGCTGGTCTGGTACTCGCTCACTTGAAGCAGGCTGACGATGTGGTGGAACTTCCACGAGTCACGGTACCGGACTCAAAAACAATTGACGCACGGACCCTGAAAAACCTTGCGACCCTTGAGCCCAAGGCACAGGTCAAGTTCAAGAAGTTCATACTCAGGGCACAAGCAATCGCGGCTGCCCTTGGTTGCGACTACAAGGCCATTTCTGGCACCCGAGGCAAGGCTGAACAGAACAAACTCTACGCCAAGGGGCGCACCACCCCCGGCCGTAAGGTAACCAACGCACGATATGGGTATTCTAACCACAACTTTGCAATTGCTCTGGACTTCGGGGTGTTTGCAGGAAACAAATACATCGACAATACTGATCCCTCCCGCGCGTCCGCTGTACACAGAGCAGTCGCGGCCGTAGCTGAGGAGTATGGTATTGACTGGGGAGGTAATTGGAAGTCGTTTAAGGACGTGCCGCACTTCGAGGTGAAGAGTAACCTCACCACGGCACAGAAACGTGCCCGCCTATTCTCAGGCAAACCAATTCTATAACCTATGGCAAAGCCCGATTCAACCCGGCAGAGTATTCTGTCCTTTATTTCCCCTGACCTCAGTGACTTGTTCTTTTGGGAGCACGTCACGTTGTCTCGTGTCGGTCCAACGAACGTAAAGGACCACGCGGTCTACGGGTACGGCAAGCCGCACCACAATACGGGCATGTACCCTGACCACACGGTCGTGTTCTTGAAGCATGACCCACTATACAAGGGTGTCGACGAGGATTCTAAACGGTACCGCGTGTACTACGCGGCGAAGCGCGTGAACCAAGACGCTTACAACTTTACGTGGACCGCGGCCGACATTGGTGGGAAAGGAGGGGCCAAGTACGACGCAGTGTCCCGCACATACGTGGTGTTGCGCTCCGAGTTCGAGGAAGACACGCCAAGTATCGGGTCGGTTATGACTGACACTGACGCCCCGGTGTTCGACACGGGCATGGTCCTCGCTTCGCGTAAGGTGGTGCGCATCGGGGAGCAAGAACTTGACTCTCTGTTCGTGGTTGAACAGCGCACATACGTCAGACGAGTCACCATCACCACCAACAACACCGACGGGGCCACCGGGGGCGTGGTGCAAACTTCTGAGAGTCTCTACTACCGCGGCGAGATATATCCACCAACCAGTACAGCTATTGAGGTCGCTGTTGCGGACCCTTCCCAGTGGGGCGCCAACTCCGCGGGTGAAAGCGTCGAGTCTAAACAACTTACCGACAACTGGTTCTCCGTAGTCACAACCGACATTGTGCCGTCGGGCTTGTCGTCTGGGTCCTACGGTAAAATCCTCCGAACATACACCACGTACGAAAACTTTTCATGGCCCACGGTGATACAAAAAGACTCATTTACATTTAGCTCGGTGGGTAAAGTCAACGGCGGGGATACTGTGAGCATAAAAATTGACCCATTTCGTAAGCAGTATTCAGGCCCAACTAAAACGAGGTACACACAGTACTGGAGCGTTTCTGCGGCGGCATCCCTACCGGTACCAGTCAAGTTTACCACCAGAGATATTGATTATTCTGGTGTCCGGTTCGCTGTAAGAATGAAAGACGTGCTTGTTAAATCGTACTTCAATTACTACGAGGGATTTACTATTGGGCACGCAGTCTACCATCCGGGTTTATATGTGTGGCATTGCTTCCCGACCCCAATGACAGACTGGCCCGCAGGCCCCACCATCGTTGGGGCTAAGCGTGAACCGTACCGCGGTGGGTTCCTGACTACCATCAAAGAAGTCTACAGCCCAGCCTAATAATGTCGTCCCCCTTTGAGTCTGACCTACCTCCTAACATGGAGGAGGGCAAACGACGGTCTGAGTACCAAGGTTCCCGTAGCGTCGACCCGGCGTATGGACAAGATACACCGGGGGGTGGTGTGACTCAACGCACGCCGGAAGACCCAGACCCCTTCCATCCCGGCGCCTCCACCTGCTCTCTGGGGCACACCTACTGGTCTGTTACTGAAGAGGGTGACATTTACATAGCTGCGGGAGTTATTAACGCGGGTGGAGTTCACGAAATAGTTGGTGGGGTTGAAACAACTTTCACCCCTACAATTGGTTACGTAGTATACGCAGAGGTGGAACTAGAGGCTGGTTTAACAGATGACGACGACCCCATATTTGATGGAACATGGGAGGCGACTGATGGCAGCGCCGCTGTCAATACTGGTTCTACTATTCCTGATGACCACGCGTGGACCGACTCATCCCCAACTGGCAATGCATATAGGTTACTTGGGTCGTGGGTCGCCGATGGTGCTGGTAATCCTAAGTGGGAGTACTATGGGTGTGGCGATGTGACATTTAAACTTTGTATTAACTTCGCCCGTTATGCAGTAGCATATTCTTACAGGTCATGAGTTGGGGCATGGACAAGCACGCCTGCTGCAGTAGCATCGGTGACATTATGGGTGGTATAGGAACTTGCATAATGCTCGTCCCAGACGAGCCCTATATTAGCGTTGATCTTTATTGCGGGTTCCCGTTGAGAAAGACGGCAACTTGGTCTCAACCTGCTCACTTCCACGCGGATGTTCGGGATTCGATACCTGATGTAGCGGAAGATATGAGGTGGGGAAAAAAGGTGGTCATTGAAAATAACACGTTGGATGAGGAGATAAAGTATCTTTGTTCTTCTGGGACGGGGAATTGGTGGGAGAAGTACACGCGCACAAAAACCAACCAATATAAGATCTACACAACGGACCATGAGGTGCTGGATATTTTTGGGGATTGCTCCAGCACTGGTTCCGCCGGGGGGTTACAGACGCGGACGCATCAAAAACGAAATGAAGCTTGTTTTGATCCACCAAACAACACGCTGACCAAAGATGACAATTTAGGTGGAGAGTGGGATGATGATGCTGGATATATAGTTTTGACGGGGACTAATATTGATGGCGACCCAATTAGTGAAAACGCCTCTATAAGCACATCGGGTGACGGTGATGCAACATACACCATCTCAGTGGCGGTTGGCAGGGTGATGCAATCAGTTTCCTATGATTGGGATGTCACCTCGTATAACAGCGAAGACCCACCTGAAGCTACCGGAACTGACGTTGGAACTGCTTCACACGATACAGGGTTTGAAGATCCAATTTTCGTTTATGATGTATCCTTCCCCGACCATGATGACATCAAGTGGATGGAGTTAGAGTGGGAGTTATTTTTTACGCCAGACGGTGGGGTGGAGGAGTCGGTGGGTGTGCTTTCTGAAATATGGGAAGAGGGGGACGAGAGGGAAGTCAAGATTAAGTCAGATTACCCTGGTTTTGGAATTATGCGAATTGGGAATGTCAGATACAGATGCAACACAGGGGGGTTTTGGATAGAAAAGGATGATATACCCACAAATAAAACAGGAGGCTGATAAGGTGTCTGGCAAAATTGAGTCTTGCTTTGAGCCAACCTTAGTCGTATAATATCCGCCGTGCCCCTACTAGTATCAGAAATTGAGGCGGCCCTCGCCACGTACAAACACCCGGAGGTTTCCTTTTACGGCGTGCTCAACGAGGTGTTGCCGCGCATGGCCCAGCTGGGCATCTGGAAAGACCTCACGTACGAGGAGTCTCAAATCCTCGACGAGGACCAGAGTTTTTATTCCATACCTGAAGGGGCCGAGAGTGTGCTGTATGTTCTCACCAACAACTCCCCCACGCCAGTCTCTCCCCTCTGGCAGGACTACCGCACACTTGGCGCCACGTCTGGCCGCCCGGGTGCCGACTATGGATTCATTGACGCTGGCTACGGAGCCACGAAAGAAGTATTGGACGCGGATGAGGTTTACGCACTGTTCGCATTCCCTGCACACAACTGGGGCGACGTCACCCAATTTGATTCCGTTACTGCGCTCACTGGTAATGAAGTAGTCAAGGTCCGGTACACCAACTGGGAGGGGTTCGATAAAGAGTCCGTAGACACCCTCGCAGCTACGGCCAACGGCCAAGCACTGAGCGCGTTCGGGGTGAAAAACATTTCCAGTATCGAGGTAGAAAATGTTACTGTGCCTGTTCAGATTGTTGCTATGTCCCCCCAGACACTGGGTCACATTGCTACCAACTCACCCCCCGGCACAGCCCACACACTCACTACCAGTGCCGACAACGACTTTGTATACGACTCAGCATACTCTTACAAAGATGTAATCATAGCTAACCCAGCCGCGGGTGACCCCGGAGACATTTCCTTCACGTATGTGAGCCCGACGTCTATGACTGCTGTCTCCACAAACGCGGTCTCACTCGATGACCCTGTCATGCTTTACGGTGTAGCCTCCCATATTTCCTCGTCCCGCACCAAGGGTTTAGTTGCCACAGGGTACACCACGTCGTTCCGAGAGCTGGCCCGGGTCAGCCGCGGCTGGGGCGCTGTACGTTACAGACGTTTCCGCATCGGGAACAATGGCAACAACTTCCACGCGTTGTACCGTCGGAAGATTACCAAGATAGCGGCGGGCGACGACCTAGTATACATCGACGACATTGCCGCGTTGAAGATGGCTATCATGGCCCACACCGCAGAGTACAATAACGACCGCAACGCGGCCAAGTCCTTGTGGGAGGACGTGAAACAAATTTTAGATGACGACTTAGCTGAGAGTTTGGGGGCCGCCACCCCGACTATCAACATACAACCCTTTGGCGGACAGCCCGGAGTTCCGGCACTACAATAACACAATGAGTAAACTTGACATAGCCGCCACGGGCGCAGCAGGCAGTAAATATTGCGCCCCCGGGGCAACCGTAACACCCGACGTTTCCGAAGTATTTGCATACGTAGTCGCCATTGGGGGCACGGCAAGTATTTCTGCACACGTGGGGTCCAACTGCAACAGCTTACCAGCCACATTCACTATCCCTGAGGGGGTGGATTACCCCATCCGGTTTAAATCTATTTCGTTGGCAGGTGGTTCCGCGGGTGGTGTTATTGCCGTTGAAATACCGCTCCACTAACACATGCTCCCCGGACGCTCCAGAACACGAGGACGACGCCTCGGCAACTCGCTGCAATATAGTCTCTTTGCCTCCGACGCTGACGCAGCGGCTTACATCGCGCTCCTGCGCGGGGATGGGGTAAGCGTCTCGGGGGCGCAGCAGACCGCCATCAACGACTTCTTCGTTAGCGGCAAGGATGAGGGTTGGTATTCGGATTTGAAGCGGGTGTATCTCCCTATCTGGGCGGCGGCGGGGCCAAATGCGCGTTGCTTGGTTTCGGGAACGAGCGGCACGTTCAATGGGTCTATGACTCACGGCTCTGGGTTTGTGACCGGGGACGGTTCTTCGTCTTATTTCGATGTCGGCGCAACGCCGTCTGCAATGGGCATCGCTACAGGCGACGCATTCATCCTGCGCGGTATTCACGCCAGCCCAGCAACGGCGCTGCACATCGCTTGTGGAGTCGAGCAAACTTCAGCATCCCAGAGTCTTGCCATGCTGAACTTTGGCAACACGCATGGCAGCGCGGGCGTCACATATTTCCGCCAATCAACCAGCCCGGGAGAGGCTTTATTCACTGGACAAGGGACCGAATACAGAGGTATCTACATAGGTTCCTGCACCGCAACAAATTCGCGCTTTATTATACGCCGTCGCTCAGGAGGAACCTCGGTGGGGACCAGTGGGGTGTCCTCGACCGAAGCAATCAAAGACCTGAACCCATATTTCATGGGCCGCAACAGAGATGGGACACTGAACTCCCCATCGAACGGTTCAGAGTTCGCGTGGGCGTTGGGGACTGGCATGACGCAAGCACAAGCCACGGACTTTACCACCGCCTTGGAAACCATGTGGGAAACTTGCACCGGACTGACACTTTTTTAATATGGTTGGATTCGTAACATCTACCGCAACCGCCGCTCTCGTCCTTGATGGTATCCGAGAGGCTCAACTCAGTCGTGGAACAGCTTACTACTGGACGACGGGAGCGATGCCCGTCTACAGCGGCGACCACGCAGGACAAATGTTCATCCCAGCAAGCGACGCGCTTCTCGCCACCCCGCTTCGCCCGGGTTTAACCCCCCGCGATTTCCCTGAGTTTAATGTGTTGGTGACGTTACTCGGTGGACTGGATGCTCGGGTGGACCTCCCCGCGTCCGACATCATCGACCCCGATCAGCCAGAAGCCTAAAGGATACTGACGCAGAGCTAAACATACATTAAACCATGGCCGAAAATATTACAGTCTACCGAGGAATTTCCTATAATAAAACCTTCGTCGCTATCGACGCTTCAGGGGCCGTGGTCAATGTCACCGGGTTCACACCCACGGCCGAAGTACGCGTGCACGGGCGTAGTTCTCCGCTGGTACTCAACCTCTCACCCACACTTGGCACCACCCCAGCAAACGGGGAAATTGACATCGCCCTCCTGCCCGCGGCTACAGACATCGCCCGTGGGGAGTACACATGGGACCTCCTCTTGTCAGATGGTACCAACAAGTTACGGATTGCAGGCGGCACGTTCACCGTAGAAGAAACCACCACCACACCGTAACCATGGCACTATTTGATATAGCTGGAGTAAACCCACCCTACCCTAATGGGCTTACCCCACTATGGGTGGATAAGATTAACACTCTTGAAACTACTGCTACCGACGACCAGACCGCTGCTGAGATTCGCGCACTAGTTGAAGGAGCAACGGACTCCAATGTCTTCACGGATGCTGACCACACCAACCTCGGCGCGATCAAGGTGGAGGGTGGTGGTGTTGTAGTTACAGGGACCGCAGACCCTACGAGTGGGGGAGCTAATACTGGAGATGATTCTATCATTGGTGGTGAAGGTAACCACACCAACTCAGGTCCTGCCTGTATTATCGGAGGCCAAGATAACAATACTAACTCAGGCGGTACCTGTATTATCGGAGGTGAGGATAACGACCACAACTCAGGCGCTGCCTGTATTATTGGAGGTGAGGATAACTCCTACAACTCAGGTGATTCCTGTATTATCGGAGGTGAAGATAACACTTTTAACTCAGGTGATGAATGTATTATCGTAGGTAAAAATAATATAGGCAACTTCGGAACCCACTCCACCATCGGTGGTAAGGTCGCAAGTGGAAGCACTCAGACTGCAACGAGTGGAACGTCTGCTGAAGCAGATGATAACTTAATCACCAAGTCTTCTCACGGACTAACCCTAAACCAACCTCTGCGATTCACGACACTGACTGGTGGGGC
>TARA_R110002020_G_scaffold281121_2_pt1 | contig 17121 bp, 21 predicted proteins | sample TARA_R110002020 | Tara Oceans TARA_R110002020 (sample SAMEA4396489) | marine metagenome | biome: Westerlies Biome; feature: [MES] marine water layer (ENVO:01000295) within the mesopelagic zone...; material: water (ENVO:00002006), including particulate matter (ENVO:01000060) such... | reverse complement strand
CCAGGGTTTCGTTGGATCTAGAGGTGTTCAAGGAAATCAAGGACTGTTCGGACCCACCGGATCTGTTGGTGTTCAGGGACACAGTGGTCCTCAAGGACCAATTGGTGTCACTGGTTTTGCCATCGCGCCTGCTGGTCCACAAGGTTCTCAGGGTGATGGGATAGTTGGACCCACCGGTGCTATTGGTTCGCAGGGTTATCAGGGTTATCAGGGTGTAACTGGTAGTGTTACCTTTACTCCAAGTTCAACACAACCCACTAACGCTTCCGCTGGTGACATTTGGTATGATATCACGACAGGTATACATTTCATTCTGAACTATGATGGTAATTCTTTCCAGTGGGTACAACTGGATGGTGCTGTTGGAGTCGATGGGCCAATTGGTGCTACTGGCCCGGCCGGTGGACCGCAGGGTAGACAAGGCCCAACTGGTGGTGTCGGTAATCAGGGACCAATCGGCATCACTGGATTCCAAGGCTCAATCGGAATCACTGGTGCCGCTGGTAATCAGGGACCAATCGGAATCACTGGGGCCGCTGGTAATCAGGGACCAATCGGAATCACTGGATTCCAAGGCCCAATCGGAATCACTGGTGCCGCTGGTAATCAGGGTCGTCAGGGTCCGATTGGTACACCGGATCTCTCAAGTGCTAATGTGTTTAGTGCCACTCAGACATTCTCTGCTGGTGTTTCGCTCGGATTCGGTATTACCTTCAACGATGGTACATTCCAGTCAACCGCATTCCGTGCCGGTCTAAAGTATAGTGTTCAACATACAGATATAACTGACGGGAATCCAACTGCGGGTGGATGTAAACTTGTCAGTAACATTTCTGGTAGTGCCATCGATCAGGTGTTTATTCATGACACGGATGCCAACGGTAATGACATCTCTGCCCTTCTGACTCTACTTGCCTCTAACGGTGGATTCATTCAGTTCCTCAAGGAAGATGGTTCAGAACTAGTCGCTCTTGCCTTACTCCCATCGGAAAGTGCTTCGTTCGGAAGTGATGTATTCTCATTCACCGATACCTCTGGTGTAGAAGTTGATACGACTCCATCCGAAGGTGATATCGTTTATGTGTATGTCGTACCGAATACGGTCAGTGCAGTTTCCACGTTTGGTGGTAGTAACGTATGGAACACAGGCAACATTCTGGTTCAGAAGGGTCTGACCGTTGAGAACATTGCCAATGTGGGATACCTCGGACTCGACGACAGAGGAATCGAAACTGAGTCATATGCAGCTGGCGGAAAGATCAAGGGTATTACCTTTGATGATGACAGTCACCAGACTGTTGCCTTTACGGATGCACTCAAGAGTAAACTGGATGGTGTTGAAACCAGTGCTGATGTAACTGACACTGCCAATGTGACATCATCAGGTGCCTTGATGGATTCTGAACTTGCATCTATTGCAGATGTCAAGGCATTAAATCAGTCGGTGGTGTCCGGCGCGAGCCCATCATTCACCGTCGTCACCGCCCTTTCTGGTGTTACTTTGGGTGCTGCTGGTATTACGTTTAACGATGGTACTCAAACAACAACTGCTCTTAGAACAGATTCATACACAGGACAAATCGAAACTGCTGCGGATAAAACATACACCCTTGATCCAAAGGTTGCAACGGCAAGAACGATTGCTGGGTTCTATATCAAGTCTGCGTCTGGTACGGTGACTGCTACCCTGAAGAACGGATCAGACACAGTTAAGGCAGCAAGTGTAAGTTCTTCGAGTGGTGATCAGACATCACTTGCAAACACATCTGTTGCTGCTGACGCTGTTCTAACCATAGTAACTTCTAGTAACTCATCCGCTCTTGATGTTATCTTTAACGTGGAGTATACAACAGCATTATGAGTCCCCATTGGTTATTCTTTCCTACTCAGTCAACGGACCCACAGTACATTTACACTGCTGTCACCGATAATAGTGTAATCCGAGGTAGTGCCCAGTCGGGAAAGAGAAAACAAGAGTCTACTGGGACCGAGAGTGGAGATCTTGCTGATCAGTTCTCTCCGTTTTCTACTAATACTCAATACGAGTTGTTTGGTTCGGATACAATCCGATTCAAAGTAAATAATTCGGATACAAGTTCTTCTGATTATGGATCAAAAAGTGATATCAGTAGTAATATGACTTCTGCTACATTGACTGTTGGATCTAATACGTTTACCGCAGAATCTATTAGTGTGGGTGGTACTGATGCTAGACCAAGAATACAACTACAATCAAGTGGAGGCGGAGCCAGTACTTTTTGGTCTGCTAATAATTTAGACGACACTGACGATATAACTATTACCATTACATTAACTTTCTAACAAGGAACACTCAATGATTAATATCCAACACTATGCTGCGCTTATTGCAGATGTTAATAAAATGCAATCAAGACTTGAAGCCATCTCATACAACTTCAAGGAAGTTGAAGCAAAGACAGACCTAGACACTCAACTTATCGATGCTTTGATCGCCACTGCAACGGGTCTTCTAGCAAATGCTGAAACAATCAAAGATATTGAATATGATCCAACTCCACCCCCCGAAGACGGTGGATGATATAAATAACGTATGTCGAAGGAGCGTTCATGGGTATAGAATTTCCAACAAATAGTGATGCTTGCGATAACTATGGTTACACATACGATAGTAGTTGCACGGCCGACGGTGGTACTCTAGGTTATGATCAAAGTTTTGTTTATACCGAACTTCCTGATGGTACTAGAGCATGGATTCCCCTCAATGGTGTACTTGGTGGACTAATAGGCGCTGATGGTTTTCAGGGTACAACTGGACCCCCAGTTGCCATTGGTAATCAGGGATTTCAGGGGCCAACGGGTGAAAAGGGTGAGGCAGCTGATGTTGGTGGTGGCCAGGGTGAAAAAGGTAACGATGGTAACCCCGGCGTAGATTTTCCTGCCCGTGGAGGAGACTCTTCGCCTCAAACATCTTTCAGGTATAATATTAAACTTGGAGATCCGTATACAGCTAAACAGATCAATTCATCAGACAACCTAGATTATGATGGTCTACAGAATGTGGCAGTTCAAAACAATCGATTTGCTCAAATATACCTACAAACGGGTCGCAATGACTTAACAAACGAAATTTCTTTTCTTTCTCCGGGAAAGGTTCTCGATGCTGAAAATGATGGGATTCTCACGACTACTAACTACATCACTCTGAACAATCTCCTCGGTTTTACTTTTGACTTTGCTCCTGATTTTCCCGATAATACAGAACAAACCAAATTTGCGGTTTATGGTAATGGTCCAGAACAAGCGATCAATATTTCAACTTCAGGTTTCTTCGGTACTCACTATCTTCTAGATCACCAATCAGAGGTGTCACAGAATTCGAGTGATTACGGTAATGATTCTACACCTCAAGGTAAATTTAATATCATGCACCCGTTGAGGCATATCAACGCTGATGATGCTCATCATTTTTCTCTCTATAGGAGAGATAATCTACCAGCGAATGCTTGGTTGAGTAGATCCTTTAGGGTTCTCCCCGGTACGGTTGATCCACCATCGGTAAGTGTTGGTTTAAATGCCACAAAGAGTTTAACAGAGTTTCTTGGTAGATTCCAAGAGACTTTACAAGTTTCTTCAACTTCTGGTGTTAATTCTGGTATTGATCTCAAAGGTATAACAGGCGTAGAATTCACACCAGATAGCCCTGTGATGCACAGAGTTATTGAGTTTCCTTATGTGGATGTTTTTAGAGAGTTTCAGGGAGCGAGACCAGAAATATCTTCAGAAGATGATTATATCACTTCGATTTCTGGTGTAGATGGTGCTAATGCTGAAAGATCTCTCCCGGATCCATACGGAACTTTACCTATGCCCGGTGATCCCGAAGTGTTCAATAGAGTAAGTGATGGTCCCCTCGGATATCTTTCAGAAACAGGCGCGGTTTCTAGAATCAGAGACCTTAACATGCAATGGGCTAAAGAAGAGTTCGACACGGGTTTACCCGGTTCTACTTCCACAACGAAGTTAGGTCAATTCAACCATAACCCATTCAACTACCCACCGTTGAATTTGTCTACATCCGAAGGAACAGGCGAAAATGCTGTTTCTTGGAAAACCGTTTATGGTGGTAGAATGCCTTATATGTTTTATTGGGGTGGTCCCTGTATTAATGCAGACGGAAATTCACCTTCAGAGTTTTCTCCTTCCGATAGATGGAATTCTACAAAGGGTGCTGATGGAAAACATGCAATTTATATTCAAGAAAAATTTAACAATTCATCAACGACCAGTACAAGTTTCCAGAGTCCAGAGGGTTCTTCTGGTCCGTGGCCTTTAAGACAGTCGATGCACTTTAATGGATTTAAATATACCAATAATGGTGCAAACTCAATCGATAAAGTTGTATTTTTAACTGGAACTGGGTATGGTTCGGGTAATGAACTAGCGTTAGGAACAGGTGGAAGTGTAACATTAACGTTTAGTCAATGGAATCAAGAGACTGATGATGGTGGACCAACCTATGATTTTGGAAATCTCTTTGAGTTTGTTGCAGGAACGTGTGCAGATACAGACCCCAAAGTAAGCAGTAGTGAAGACCAAGATAAAGTTAGATTTCTTGAATGTGAAGGAAATGTAGGTGTATCTGGACACACCTTTGGAAAAAACATTGGAGATGTTGATGTGATTCATATTTTCTGTACAGGTCTTGTAACGGGAACCGCCGGTTATTTGATCACGCATCAACAATATCATACATAGTCTAGGAGAGAAATAATGCCGATTGAGTTTCCAATAGATCCAAGTGAATGTAATACCTACGGGTATACTTATGATTCGAACTGCACAGGTTCGGATGGTGTAACTTTAGATTATGATCAAACTTGGAATGCTGTGGTTCTAAATGGCGTAACCGCTTGGATCCCTTTAAGTGGAGAATCTTCTACTGGGGTAGATGGAAGTGATGGAGCGCAGGGCCGGCAAGGACCGATTGGTGAAGGTGGCGGCCGAGGTTTTCAGGGACATACTGGTGCAGCGGGAGAAAAAGGTGATGATGGTACGCCCGGGTCTCCGGGTGATCCGGGTGATCCGGGTGCAGATGGATCTGATGCGGTTGCTGCTGGTATCTCCTTTGAAGATATTAATGTTTTAGAAACGATGTATGTCAAGTCTATCCCCGGTGGAGCGGACGACTTTGTTCTTAGTAGTACAGATGCGTTTACATATGATCCATCGAATTTGGGCGCTCTGAGAATAAACCGATTGAGAGAAGACATAACTACAATCTTACCAAACGGTGATGGTGAGTTGAACCTAAGAGGTATTTGTGGTCCTTGTTTTCATGCTTCGAGTAACGCAGCATCGTCTAATCCAATTACCAGAATATTCTTAGATGACACTGATATTTCTGGTAGTCCGGGGTTTAAGTACTGGATGCCTGGAGATTTTGTAACGCTTATTTTTAATCAAACAAACCCCGGAACAAAATCAGATAGTAATCAGTTCGGACATAATGGTGATCGTCAATTGAGGTCCACTAATACATCCGCTAATATACCGGCAACTGATATAAAATATGGTAATGGTATAAACGAATGTCTTTCTTTTGGTGACAATCAAAATAATATTGATGTTCTCTATATAAATTGTATAAATGATGTTGGTGGTGCGATTAAACCATATTTCTTGGTTAATCACTTACAGTTTCATGATGGACTAACATCATAAAGCTTGACTTATTGTGAAAATGTGTTATAATATTGGGTATGAGTTTTTATGTCGATAAGAAATATATCAATTTAGTTTCTGCACGGTTGGATAGGTTCTCTTGGAAGAAGGAGGATCTTGCTAACTGTAGGTGTCCCATTTGTGGAGACTCCACAAAGAACAAAGCTAAAGCCCGAGGTTTCTTCTATAAGAAGAGTAATAACTTCTTCTATAGATGTCATAATTGCAACTTTGGTTGTAACCTCTATAACTTCTTGGAACAACTCGACCCGACTTTGATGAAACAGTATTCTCTAGAGAGATTTAAGAATGGAGAAATGGGCAAATCGAACTATAAGAAGCCCAAAGAGACAGAACTGATGCCTATATTTTCTAAGCCAAAGTTTAAAAAGAGAGATGATTTACTTAAACCGTTGGTCCGCATAAAAGATCTTCCGGATAATCATGTAGCTAAACAGTTCGTAGAACTTCGACATATTCCGAAGAAGTTTTATGATATCCTTTACTACTGTAAAGACTTTCATCGGTATATGAAACTAGTAGACCCTGAAACCAAAGGTTTGATCGGAGAAGATCAAAGACTCATCATACCTTTCTTTAACAAAAAAGATGAGGTTGTTGCGGTGCAGGGTAGAAGTTTGTCTTTTAGAGAAGAACATCAGGCGAGACGGACTGCCAAATATATTACAGTAAAGGCAGACAAGAGTATTGATAGACTTTGGTATGGTATGTGGCGTGCAAACCCAAAAAAGACGGTGTACGTTGTGGAAGGCCCTCTCGACTCTCTATTCGTACCCAATACAATCGCAATGGTTGGTGCTGGTGCAATTGATAATGTCCACCCTCGGTTTGAGAATTCTAAACTAATTTATGCTTTGGATAACGAACCAAGAAATCCACAGATCTGTTCTTATGTGCAAAAACTAATCGACCGTGGAAGAATTGTGTGTATCTGGCCAGACAGCTTGCATTACAAGGACATTAATGATATGATAACGGGTGGAATGTCATCTAAAGAAATTAAAAAGATCATGGATGATAATTCATGCGAGGGAATGATTGCTCAATTGAAATTTAACAAATGGAAAAAAGTATGAACGAAGATTCAGAGGAAAAACTACTAAAAGCCTTATTGAAATTTAATAAATTATTCTCTGAGTACGTTAAGGAAAACGATCCAGACTTGTGGGATAGAGCAGTTGATTTTGCTAAAGATTTTACTGATGTTAATGGTGTGACGTTGAATTATATCGATAAGGATGAAGAATGAAAGTTTTAGATAAGGGACATGTTGAAATTGTGGATCATATGGGAAGTGATCTCACTGTGTGCAATGCTGCTAGGGTTTCTTTCAATAGTGAAAGTGAATGGTGTGAAGATACCGAAGCTATTGACAGACTCAAAAAGTCAGGATCACAATACTATAAAGAAGATGTTCTGATGTTGTGTGAAAAAGATAAGAAGTTGATTCGTTATCTTGCTCGACACAAGCACTGGACACCGTTTGCTCATCCACAGATTACCCTCAGAATCAAGGCGCCAATTTCCATCCGAACCCAGTTTTTCAAGCACAAGCAGGGTTTCGTTGAGAATGAAATTAGTCGTCGTTATGTTTCCTATGAACCAGAATTCTACTACCCAGAGTGGAGGGGTAAACCTACCAACGGTGCAAAACAAGGAAGTGATGACTTCATTGGTATCGATAAGGAAACCGAACTGGGATATGAGAATGCGATACGATCCTGTATGTACACATACGGACAACTTTTAGAAAATGGTGTCGCACCAGAACAAGCCAGATTTGTTTTACCCCAAGGGATGTACACTGAATGGTACTGGACGGGCAGCCTTGCTGCTTATGCCAGATTCTACAGTCAAAGAATTGACGAACATGCACAGTGGGAAATCAGAGAATACGCAAAAGCAATTTCAAGTCTAGTCCGACCACTCTTCCCTGAGTCGTGGAAAGAATTGACCTATATAAATGATCCAGTAAAAAGTAACACGGAGAATAAGTGAATGGGACTACCTAGTTTATATCAAGATTTTATACACCTCTCTCGGTACTCCCGTTGGTTGGATGAAGAAAACCGCCGCGAGACTTGGGAGGAAACTGTGAAGAGATACTTTGACTTTTTTACAGAGCATCTCAGAGAAACATGTGAACACGAAGTAGATCCAAGTCTACGTGAAGAATTAGAACAGGCTGTTGTGAATCTAGAGATTATGCCTTCTATGCGGGCACTAATGACCGCAGGAGAAGCCCTTAAAAGGGACAATATCGCAGGGTACAATTGTTCCTATGTTAGTGCAAATAAGGTTAAGTCGTTTGATGAAATTCTGTACATTCTTATGTGCGGAACAGGCGTTGGATTTTCCGTCGAACGCGAACTCATCAAAACCCTGCCGACGATAGCAGAGGAGTTTGAAGAAAGTGATACGACAATTGTTGTACAAGATTCAAAGATGGGCTGGGCGAAAGCGTATAGAGAGCTCTTTAGCCTGCTCATTGGAGGTCAGGTTCCAAAATGGGACACGAGCAAAGTTCGCCCTGCGGGCGCAAGACTTAAAACTTTTGGAGGTCGGGCAAGTGGACCAGAACCACTTGAAGATTTGTTTAAATTCACCGTCGAGACCTTCCGACGAGCTAAAGGTAGAAAACTTACTACTATCGAATGTCACGATATCATCTGCAAAATTGCAGAGATTGTGGTTGTCGGAGGGGTACGCCGTTCCGCATTGATTTCTCTTTCTTCTCTCACTGATGAGAGAATGAGAGATGCAAAGAGTGGTGCGTGGTGGGAAGCAAATCCTCAACGAGCGCTTGCTAATAACTCTGTAGCTTACAGAGAGAAGCCGGAGCCTGGCACGTTCATGGAAGAATGGTTGTCTCTCTATAAATCAAAGAGTGGCGAACGGGGTATCTTTAATCGTGACGCTTCCAAGAAGCAAATCGAAAAAGCTAATGAATTTAGAACTCGACTGGAATCAGATTTCAGAACCAGAGAACCTGATCATGACTTCGGAACCAATCCATGTTCTGAGATTATCCTTCGGGATAAGGAGTTTTGTAACCTAACAGAAGTGGTTGTTCGTGCTGATGATACTGAAGAGAGTCTTGATCGAAAGGTTAGACTTGCTACTATTCTAGGAACCTGGCAATCAACACTGGTAAACTTTAAATACTTGTCTGGGGATTGGAAGAAGAACTGTGAAGAGGAAAGACTTCTCGGTGTCTCGATGACAGGTATCATGGACTGTAAGTTGACAAGGGAATTGAAGAATCTACCAAATCGTCTAGAACGTTTTAGAGCAACTGCGATTATCTCAAATAAAGAACACGCAGATCTTCTTGGTATCCCTCAATCTGTTGCAATCACATGTGTGAAACCATCAGGAACAGTCTCTCAACTTACTGATGCTGCTTCCGGTATTCACGCAAGACATAGTGATTATTATATCAGAACAGTTCGAGCAGATAACAAAGATCCTCTTTGTCAGTTCATGAAGGATAAGGGATTCCCTTATGAGGCTGATGTTATGAAGCCTGATCATGTCACAGTATTTTCTTTCCCGATTCAGTCTCCCAAGGCATCTGTTACGAGAAATGATATGAGTGCAATAGAACAATTAGAACTCTGGTTGGTTTATCAGAGACATTGGTGCGAACACAAACCAAGTGTGACCATCACCGTGAAAGAAGATGAGTGGCCTATGGTGGGTGGTTGGGTTTACGATCACTTTGATGAGATTTCGGGTATCTCGTTCCTACCCCACAGTGACCATTCCTACAGACAGGCTCCATACCAAGATTCTACAAAGAGTGAGTTCTCAGAGTTTTCTAAGAAACTGCCTAAAGAAGTTGATTGGTTGGAACTTTCCAGTTATGAAAAGGAAGATAATACATCCGGAACCCAGACCTACGCATGTAGTGGGAATTCGTGTGAAATTGTTGACTTGACAAACTGATCAAAATAAAGTATAATACATATTGTTCACATTTGATTTTCAGATGTGATAACAATACAGTCTAACATAAGGAGAAACAATATGACTAAGACTGCAACTACACAGTGTGACAAAAGCACTGAATGCCCCGTATCCGGGTGCGCCACCGATGTAATCGGTAAAACCCTCAAGAAGTTCGGCGTGTGCCGTTCAACTCTTATCACCCTCGCTTTGATTCCATTTGCATGGTCTGGCGTTATCTGGTTCCGCGATGCAATCGCAACCGTTTGGGATGCAGTTACCTCTTGGGGTGTCTGAGTAACGAATAATGTCAAGGAGAAAAGACATGAATATTTCAAAAACAGGCATCATCTGTCTTGCCGCCAGCCTTTGCGGAGTTGCAAACGCCGACAACCTAGACAGTATCACAGAGTCAGTTCTTGCTGACTCATCGACCCGATTCAGCCTTTCCGGTGAAGAACACCTATCTCTTGATCTTGGTGGTTTCATCCAGACTGGTTGGAGTTACGGATCGGGTGCAGGACTGGATTCGGAATATGGTTTCTCAGTTGACCGTGCCCGTCTCATCCTCAGTGGTGATTTGGGTAAGGACGCAAGTTACCTTCTAAGTGGACAGTGGAGTGATGTCACTTCCAGTTTCGACCTCCTCGATGCTCGCGTTGATTTCCGAGCTTTCGATGTTGCCGATGTCCGCGTGGGTCAGTTTGTCCCTGCATTTTATTCGGGTTTTGTGACCGATCCCCGTTCTCTTATCACCAACAACTACAGTGTTTCCGCACTGACTTTCGGTCAGGGTCGTGGACAGGGTGTTGAACTTTCAGACTTCTTCGTTGCTGAAAACGTGAAGTTCTCTGGGTTTTATACCAACGGGTTTAACGATACTGATGGTGTTGGAACTGATAACGGGTACGCAATCGGTGCTCGTGCATCCATCGATCTTGGCGGAGGACTCGCTGTCGGTGGTGGTTACGCATATAATAGTAATGATGTAACGGATTACAGCAGCTATACAGTTGATCTCGACTACACTAGTGGTAAGCTCGATTTCAACGCTGCATGGATCTCTAATAATGAGTCCGGCAGTTGGAGTGATTACTCCGTGGTTGGTACGGTTGCTTATCAGTGTGCTGATGACCTTCAGGGTTTCGTTCAGTACGAGTATGGTAACCTCGATGGTGCAGCTAATAAGCTGAACATCGCAACCGTTGGTTGTAACTACGATATCCACGAAGGTATCGTTTGGACCAACACCTTCGGATATGCTTTCGAAGGTATCGATGCTGGGTTTGATACTGATAACACTGGATGGAGAACTTCCACCGACTCAGGTGAGTATGTTATCCGAAGTGTGATTCAGGTTAGTTTCTGATAAAAACTAATAGATCCACAAAGAACCTCTCCCTAAATATGGGGAGAGGTTTTTTTTATGTTTGGACATTGGGAAAACATACCAGTAGACTTTGAACCAGACCGATGGTTTGGTTTTGTTTACCAGATCACGCACAAAGAGTCTGGTAGAAAGTATATTGGTAAGAAACAGTTGCACTCCTACACACGAAAGAAAGTGGCCGGTAGGAAGAACCGGAAACGTGTGGTCAAGGAATCTAAGTGGAAATCCTATACCGGTTCCTGTGATGAACTGAATCAGGACATCGAGGAGTATGGTAAGGACTGCTTCACGTTTGAGGTATTGAAACTGTGTAAGAGTAGAGGAGAACTAACGTTCTCTGAGGTAGAGTACCAGATCAAGAACGATGTTCTATCCGAATCTCTGGATAGTGGGAAACGGGCTTACTACAATTCAAATATTATGAATCGTTGGTTTGTCCAGAAGGACTAGGCTTAAACTCTCTCCATACGAGTAGTGAACCACTCAGAATGAGAATAAACCATATCATAGGAGGCCACCACGAATGGGAAACTTCTATGATATCTTGTGTTCTGGAACCAACTTCTTTGATGGGGACTGAGTTGTTTTCGCCGAGAAGTTTCTGATTGCCTGCACAACCAACTAAACCCGCACAAAATAAAATCAATAATAACTTTTTCATCTAGATTTTCCTGCTGCACTTCCAAAGTAGAAACCAACGATGGTAACTAATATTTGCCTGTTTTCTGTTGTAAGTAAGAAACCGTGTATGGACTCAAATGAAATGTATTCGTTTGTTCCAAACAGACCAAAGAAATCGAGTGGGGAACTTCTTTTTTCTACAATCTCGACTACTGTTGGGATTTCGAAGAACGGTAGAATGAATGGAGCGATGATCGTTCCGAATAAGATACAGAGGACGATGATTCTACGAACCACTTTACCTGCACTGATGGGAACTCTGTCTACCGCAGAGTTTGCCATTTCGTTTTTGGTTTTCATCATGGAGATGGTTCTCTCGAACCTCTCTTGTTCCATCTGTCTTTTTTCTGCTAAAGACTTGAAGATGAAACCGGTTATACTACCACCTACTAGTGATAAAAATTCTGTTGTTAAAAATGCTTCCAACATATTTTATCTCCGGAACAGATAGGACATTTCCCCTGTTTTTTCGTTCTGAACTATGATGCTCTTCGATCCAGACTTTTTGATCTGATCTTTGACACCATCTGTATTCTCTTGTTGTAGATACTTTGCGTATCTCTCGTACTTATACTTACCCATTATGCACTTAGAATACTCTTCGTCGGTAACTTTGAACACAGGGTTGCCCATGAACTTATCGTCGGGCTTTCTTTTCTTCTTCTTAACTGGTGGGAAATCATCGGGCGGAGGATTGATTCCTGCAACGCTTGGCCCAGTAGAGTTAACAGCTGTTTCATTAATGAATTGGTTGTAGGTCTTCATGGGTAAACACTCTTTCGTTTATTTTAAAAATGGGAACACCAAGGATAATGTCCACCGGTTCCATGTATTCTGATATAACCACTCTCTTACCCTCTAGGATGTACTCTCCGTCCTCCAGAACGGTCGGAAACTCGAAAGACTCTTCCAGTCCATCCATATCCAAATCCTCTAGATGGTTCAGTATCGCATTCTCGATGGTGTCTGGAGAACAACCCATTTGTATACTGTGTTCTTTGAGAAAGTAAATTGCGGTTGCGATGGAGGCTAGTTTTGTTTTACCGAATGGTAGTTTTTCTAGGACTCGTTTCATTTTCCAGACGAGGGTATAAAATACGGAAGGGTATGCCTTTTTTTCTTCTGGAGTTTTTAGGGTTTTTCTCTTCTTGAGAATCTGACCCCTTTCATCGATGATGCCTAGTTTATAAGCGTCAGTCTTATCGAATGGAACAACAAGAAGTTGAATAAACTTGTATGCGATGAAGATGTCAAGTGCTGTTCCTGCGGCGCCCATTAGATTTCTCTCAATGTTTTTGCTATCGTTTGATCTACTGGAATTGTTACTAGATCAACTTCTGGTAAGGTTTCTGGTAGGTAATTTAAGTAAATCAAAAATGTTTTCAGTGGTGGGTGTATCTCTTTTTCCAACTTAAAGAAAAGTAACCTTGTTGATATTGGACCCAATACGTTATGAAGAATTATTAAATGATTTAGTATCAACCTCTCTCGTAGTACACCACTGTTTAAGTATTTTTTAAACAATCTTTTTAGGTATTTCACCCTATCCAAATCCTCATGAAATTCTTCGATACCTTTACATTGTGGATTATCGTATACTTTCATGCAGACCATCATATAGTTGTCATTATCAAGAGGTTCACTATAAATCATTTATTCTGTCTCTGCTTCTCCGGTGGATGGGACGATCATAACTTCTGCTTTGCATAGTCCATTTCCAACCTTGTTGAAATTGACTTCTAAGTTCAGACCGTGACCGAGTTTCTCTGCGATGTTATCGCTCTTATGAAACTCGTCGAATGGAGTGTCAACGGTTTTACCGAACGATCCGCCCCACATTTTGAGTGCGTAGGTTCCCTCACCTGCCGAAGCAACATCGAAGTCGAGACCAAACTTATTAAGGTTAACTTTGAGTTCTACAACGGCCTGCTTCTTGTCAAAGTAAAGCTTTCTGGTGTAGTTAGATAAGAAGTTGTTAATGACTTCAATGCTCTCTGGATCACCTAATTCATGAACTCCGTATGATCCAGATCCTACGTTTGGTTGACTTGAACTGTAATCATAAACGGCTGCATAGTCTTCGTTCAGTGTTTTCCTGATTTGATTAAAAGCTTTCATTTGTCTACTCTTCCTTCCATTGAGTTTGTTGCAATATTATAAAATGTGCCCGCTTGTTTATTTGAGTACATAACACCATCAGCCGCTGTGGTTAGATGTTTAGAGAAGGTTGCGTTTCTATCTTCTAGAGTTTTAGATTCTCTTGCTTCAACACCAGCCTGAATTGCAGCTGATCTCATATGATCGGGTAATTCAGAACCAACTGCTTTATGACTCGACATCATGTTCGAGATATCATTAACTAAATTGCTATATTTTTCATCTTTGAACATTAATTTCTCCTAGAGTGTGGTGTTTGTTTCATGTAGTTTTTGAGAAGTTCGTCAGTACCTTCTTCTCCTGCACCAGATTTTTTATTGCTATTATATGTATTGTTTTCATTCTTTCCTCTGAGTTTGGCGATTCGTTCTGTCTCTTTTTTACGAATACTCGGGAGGAGTTTAGTGGTCAGTTTCTTGATAACTGCCTTTTTCTTGTTAATTTTAACTTCAATCTTCTCTTTTTCTTGGGGAGACATTGTGTTCCAATTCCTGTCTCGGATGATCTTCTTTTTCACCTTGTCCCGTGCAGCTTTTTGAGCTAGTTTTTTTAATTGATCTGCGTTCTTCTTTATTTTCTGTTTTCGTTCACGACTCTTTTGTCTCTTCTTTGAGGTTCTTTTTGCTGCACGGGCAATATTTCTTCTACCCCTCACGGAGATCTCAAAGAGGTTCATTTGTTCGTTGATGTCCATATCAACATCCTCAACGATTGACATACTTTTTCTTAATTCATTGTACATCGACTTACCGTCTGTGACTCGCATCTTGGATGGGATACCCTTGAGGAAAGATTTGATGTCTTTACTCTTTACAAACTTTCTCATCTTGGATGCGGACATACCAGACACTCCCTCCGCATCGGGATCTCTTTGTCCAGCACTCACAACCTTGAAAGTATCAAAGTTGAATGCCTTTTTTGGATCTGGGTGACCGATGTATCGTTTGATGGCTCGGTCGAACTCTTTTACTCTATCAGAACCAACCACGAGAGTCACATCTGTATACCCATCATCACTCATACTTTTGAGTGCATGGAAGACCGTAATCGACCTTGGGTCCAACATGATGTTGGCGTATGGGAAAGCCTTCTTGAGATACTTGACCTTTGATCTGTATGGTAGAGGATTGCTCTTTGGGTCGTGTGATTGTGATGCGTAGATTCGGTGTTCTGATCCCTTTGCAACAGTGATGACTCTCTGTACAAGAACCTCATGTCCCGAGGTTGGGGGGTTGAAACGTCCGAATGTGAGTGTTGCTGATTTCATGGTTATTCTCCAACCTATTTATAAAAAAAAGACGCCTTTCGGCGCCTTTAAATAATCTTCCATGATTCAGGGAGTCCAGTTCTTCGGGGCATTGAAGTTTTGCCTTGAGAACTGCATTCGATCTACAAGTTTTAAGGTAGAACCTTTTTTATATCTGTCTATCGCCACAAATCCCTCTGGTGCGGTAGACTTATAACCATCTGATGTAGGTACAAATGTTCCTATGTCTTTGATTGTCTCTAACTTCTTAATGATATCAACCTTAACCACAGACAAATCGCGGTATAAAGAGAAAATTTTGTCTATTTTAGACTGGTTAGATCTCAATTCTGAGATCAAGTCTTCCATTTCGGTGCTTTTTCTCTTTTTGGCGTTGTCTGTCTTAAGGTTATCTATAGCGGTCTGCATCTTGTCTTCCACAAAATTTGTGAAATCCGCCGCAGACCCAATGGAAGCTCCCTGCTTGACCATCGAATTACTATAGATCTTCAGTTCGTCTATTATCCTTGTATTGGATATAAATTTATCTAAAAAACTACTCACTGAACTCAGTGATGTTTTAAGTTTTGTTATTTGTTTTTTTATCTTTGCTGTTTCGGCTTTTGTAAATGTGGCCGTGCCACTTACATCTTTAAATGCGGCATCGCGGAACCAGACATCCCTAGTCTTTCTTAACGCGGTCAAACGTGGATTAAACGAGGCCTTTAACTTCGAGAAGGTTCGTCCCTTGTACGCTGTGTGGAAAACAATTCCCATTTTGGATGACTTAATTTCCTTAGACAATGTTGAATCAACGGGAACAGCATACGCAATAGTATTGGGCTGAAATGTTACATGTTCTTGTCCATCGATAGTCTCCTGTTTTAAATCAGATTTAATAAACATCATATCACCTTGAAGAATACCTTTGATACCGAGATTCGGTAGGTACTTCAGTGCAATCTTAAGTCGTTCGCCAAGGCCACCGGGGTGGTTCTTGTTGATATCAGCATTTGTATAGTTGATTTTGGGAGTTCTCTTATTGAATATCGATTTCGACCCAACAAAGAACTTACCGTTGTCTGGATTGATGCCTGCAAAGATCGCGGGAGCTCCGTCCCACTTCACCGTAAGATCTACGCGAGATTGATTGTTACCGGAAAGCATGTCGGTAACAGCAGATAGAAATTCTATCGCTTGTTCTCCGCCCTCAGTACCATCATTGAGGATAGCGTCCTCAAGATGTTCCATGTGAACGTTTTTAGCTTCCGTTAGAAAGGATTTGAACGGTTGAATTGTCATGGTTACCCTTTCGCTCTACCCAGTATTTATTGATACATTGCCTTAGGGGATCGCAATAATCGAGGGGATTCGCAACAAATTCTTGAATTTCTCCGTCTTCGTTGGAAATCAGGATGACAATCTGTTCGATTACTTGACCAGTTCTCTCCTGCCACATGATTGCGTAAGCCGTAGACTGCATGAAATACTCAGTAATGTTCGACTTTTTCTTCTTTCGAGTCGAACCCTTGAAGTCAACTACAGAAAGAACACCATTATACTCTGCAAGACAGTCAACTCTACCCGCAAGCATCAGGGTGTTACTCCAGAGAGGAACTTCCTGTGCGACGATGTTGTCGATGTTGTCTAGAAGAGGAATGGCCTGTTCAAAGAGATCCCATGAATTTGCATCCACATCTTTATAGGAAACTTCTTTGTTTTGCAGGTAGTCTTCGATGATAGAGTGGAACTTGTTCCCGCGTCGAAGTACTCGCTTCGACTCCTCGGGGTTGTTCTTTCTCCATTCCTTGAAGAACTTTTTCTTTTCGTGACCGGTAACCGTGGTGACTGATGGGTACTTTTCGCCTGTTGGGGTAAAGTAATGCCTACCGTTCTCGGTGGTCTCTGATTTGAGTTCCTCCAACTGAGGAGTCTCTAAATGATTAAAACTTTTCATAACAATTCTCACAATCTA
>TARA_R110002020_G_scaffold57596_3_pt1 | contig 17128 bp, 14 predicted proteins | sample TARA_R110002020 | Tara Oceans TARA_R110002020 (sample SAMEA4396489) | marine metagenome | biome: Westerlies Biome; feature: [MES] marine water layer (ENVO:01000295) within the mesopelagic zone...; material: water (ENVO:00002006), including particulate matter (ENVO:01000060) such... | reverse complement strand
CGCTTTTCGCGCTCGTCGCAAAACGGATTTTCCCGATCCGGGTTTCGACCCTTGTCATCACACCATCAGCACCTCACCAACTCGTTTAGCTTCAAAACGCGATTGCTTTGTCAGCCCGTGACAGTTCTGAAGCTGGTCTCTTTTGTCATCAATGCCCATGCGATCCGCGCCATCTTGTTTGCCAAGGCGACAGCCGCCACCTTCGCAGGTTTTCGCTCCAGCAGGCCCGTCGCCCATTGCGTCGAAGCTGTTTTCGATTTGCGGCTGAAGCGCAGGACAGCAGTTGCTCCGATCACAAGCAAGCGGCGGAGATAGGGATCGCCTTGTCTCGTAATTCTCCCAAGGCGTTCTTTGCCACCCGAGGAACTTTGTCGGGGAACAAGACCTATCCAAGCCGCCAGCTGGCGGCCCGAGTGAAAGCGAGAGACATCAGTGATGGTTGCGGCGATCGCACTGGCCGTGACCGGTCCAATACCGGGGATGGTTTCAAGGCGTTGGCTCAAGGCATTCGAACGATGCCACTCCAGAATTTGCCGGTCCATCTCTCCGATTTTCTCTTGCACATGGCGCAGCTGATCACACAAAGGAAGCAAAGCACGCCGCACGATCTCCGGAACTTCGCACTGATTGGTTTCTTCGACCAAGGCGACCAAATCCCTGACGCCCATAACGCCAAGTCGGGCAACAATGCCAAGTTCCGCCAGATGAGCACGCAGTGCATTGATCAGCATCGTCTTCTGCCGGACGAGCAATTCCCTGGCACGATGAAGCATCAGTACGCCTTGTTGTTCTTCATTCTTGACCGGAACAAACCGCATCGTCGGACGCTGAACCGCTTCACAGATCGCTTCTGCATCTGCTGCGTCGTTCTTTTGCCTTTTGACGTAGGGCTTCACATAAGCGGCGGGCATCAGCTTTACGTCGTGGCCCATATCTATAAGCGTCCGCGCCCAATAGTGTCCGGAAGCACATGCCTCAATTCCGATCAGACAGACAGGCAGCCTTTTGAAAAACTCGCCAACCTCACCGCGCCGAAGCTTCCTTCGGATAACCACGTCACCTGCCTGATTAATCCCGTGAACCTGGAATACGCTCTTGGCTATATCAATTCCTATTGTGCTAACTTCCTTCATGGACGGTTCTCCTGTTTGCGGCTTCCAAAAACCGCACTATGGCATCACAGATGCGGGGGGAGGAGACCGTCCACTCAATCAGAACCAAAAGAGCGCCTGGTAAACATGAGTTCGCCAGGCGCTTTCTCATCAAGAGTAACGGTAAGGAACGCCCGCCTTCTCCATGACAGACTGATATTTCTTGAAGATTTCCACAACGCGTGCAGCTCGGTCGTTACGCGCTGCCAGTTCATCCCAGAAACTTGCGGCATCGGCTACGACGCCCTCCCATTCCTCGGCCGGTATGGTGGTCAGTTCAAGTTTGTCGCCGTTCACACGCAGATCGGCCTCGCCACCCCAGTACCAAACCTGGCGGTAGTAATGCGACTGATCCATGGACATCCGGAACAACTCCTGCAGGTGTGGAGGAACCTTTGCCCAGCTGTCGCTGTTGGCAAAATAGGACCCACACCAGGCACCGGTGACGTTGTTGAGCAAGCCGTAATTGCAGATATCTGCCCAGCCAACCTCGTAAGCCTCGGTAAAGCCGCACCATGCAACGCCGTCCAATTCGCCGGTCTGCATCGCGACCTCAACATCTTCCCACGGGATGGTGACCGGGATCAGGCCATAACGGGAAAGGAATCGTCCAGCGGTCGGGACACCGAAGACTTTCAGTCCGGCCATGTCCTTGACCGAACGGATCGGCTTGTTGACCGTGAATATGTGCAGGGGATCCCAGGCGCCCGCGCCAAGCCATTCCACACCTTCGATTTCGTCATAAGCCTCTTTCCAGATTTCGTTCAGGCCGTAGCGCTGAAACAAAACGGGCATATCAAGGCTGTAGCGGGTGGAGAACGGAAAGTAACCGCCGAAATCCGCGACATCGGCGGGAGAAGCCATCGTGGCATCATCCGATTGAATCGCGTCAAGCGTGCCGTTCTGCACCGCGCGAAACAGCTCGCTGGTTGGCACAAGCTGGTCAGCATAGAACAGTTCGATTTCCATCTCGCCGTTCGCCGCCTTGTTGAAGGCTTCGATCTGCGGCTTGATCACATGTGCTCCGAGAGGCGCGCCTGAATAGGTTTGCATGCGCCATTTAATTGGCGCTTGGGCTTTCACGATGCCTGGCGCCGCCAAAGCTGCCACACCGCCAAGACCGGCTGTAGTCAAGAACTTTCTTCTGGAAGTCATGTCACTCTCCTTTGTTGAACATTAATCAGCTTTCGTGCCTGCTAGAAATTGTCAGCGTCCATAGACGTAGTTGGGAAGCCACATCGCGATTTCCGGAAAGATCATGATTAGGATCAGGGCGAGGAGCATCACCAGGACGAAGGGGATGATGGATATATAGATGTCTTTGATGCCGATCTCGGGCGGGGCCATGGCGCGCATCAGGAACAGGTTGTAGCCGAACGGCGGCGTCATATAGGCGATCTGCGTGGTGATCGTGTAAAGAATGCCATACCAGATCAGGTCAAACCCGAGCGCATCAACCAGGGGCACATAGAGCGGCGCGACGATCACCAGCATGGCCGTATCATCAAGGAACGTGCCCATAATGATAAAGCTGAGTTGCATCAGGATCAGGATGACCCAGGGGTTCAGGTGCAACTGGTCTGTAAACAGCCCCTCGATCGCCTTAACCGCGCCCAAGCCATCAAAGACCGCTCCAAAGGCCAACGCTGCCAGAACGATCCACATGAACATGCACGAGATGGCCAGGGTTTCACGAACGGAAACCTCGAAGACCTGACGTGTCATGCGGCCTTTCAACACCGCAGCAACGAAGGCGGTCATCGCCCCGATTGCGGAGCTTTCCACAAGGCTCGTCCAGCCTTTGAGGAAGGGAAACATCATGCAGGCGAAGATGACCACGGGCAGAAGGCCGGCCAGCAACAGTCTATATTTTTCCGCGCGTGTAACATCGCGGTCGGCGTCCTTGAGAGCGGGTCCAAGCTCGGGCTGCAATCTGCAGCGGATATAGATGTAAAGGATGAAAAGCCCGGCCATCATCAGGCCGGGGAACACTCCTGCAAGCCAAAGCTGCCCCACCGGCTGGCGTGCAATCATCGCATAAAGCACCAGGACGACCGAGGGCGGCACAAGGATGCCCAAGGAGGAGCCTGCCTGGATGACCCCAGTCACCATGCGCTTGTCGTAATTGCGCTTGAGTAGTTCCGGCAGGGCGACAGTTGCCCCGATGGCCATACCGGCCACACTCAGTCCGTTCATTGCGGAGATCAACACCATCAATCCGATGGTTCCGATCGCCAGTCCGCCATTCACCGGCCCCATCCAGACGTGGAACATCTTGTAAAGATCGTCAGCGATACGGCTTTCGCTCAGCACATACCCCATGAAGATAAACATGGGCAGCGTCAGCATGGGGTACCACTTCATCACTTTCATCGCGGCGGAAAACGGAATAGTGGAGCCGCCGTCCCCCCAAAGCAAAAGAGAGGCAATGGCAGCAATTCCGCCGATGGCTGCGAAAACCCGTTGCCCCGTCATCAGCATCAGCATCATCGAGGCAAACATCATAAGTGCGATTAACTCGTAAGACATTAAAGTTCTACCTCACGGATTTTCGCGATGTCTTTGATTAACTCGGATATGGATTGCAGCAGCATCAGGAAGATACCAAAGCACATGACTGCTTTGACTGGCCACATAAGCGGCCGCCATAAGCTGGGGCTGCGTTCCTGGTACTGGATGGAATAGGCTATTGAATCCAGGCCGCCATAGAGCAGCACGATCAGATAGAACATCAACAGCAGAACCGTGAAGCTGTCCATCCACGCCTTTTTGCGATCGCTCCAGGCCCCGTAAAACAGATCCATGCGCACGTTGGAGCCGAGCTGGATCGAATAGGGGCCGCCGACCAGATAATAGGCGACGAGGGCAAACTGCGCCACTTCCAGGGTCCAGAAGGCCGGAACGGTGAACATGGCCTTTGACAGGGACGACCAAAGCAGAATCGCGACGATGACAAAAAGGCCATACATCATCACGCGCCCTATAAACCGATTGAAGCGGTCAACAGTTTTGACATATAGGCTGGCAAAGCGGTGCACGTTTCATGTTCCCTTGTTCATATGATGTGAACATCAGCGGCAATGAGTGCCGCCTTGAGCTCAGGTGCGGGAGTGACGTTAACAATCAGGTTTCGTATTTCGGTCAACTCGCAAATCCGGAAAGTTGAAGCCCGTCCGAGCTTCGAGCCGTCCGCGACCAGAGTGAGCGCGCCTGCGCCTTCGATCATCGCACGGGCAACCTGAGCTTCGTCCTCTGAAAAATCATAGGCCCCGGAATTGTCCAAAGCAGTTATCGTAAGGACAACGTGGTCAGTCCTGATGAGGCGGATCTCGGCACAGGTTTGTGCGCCGACAGTCTGGGCATTGTTGTCGCTGTAAATTCCGCCAAGTAAAATCGCACACGACCCGTTTTTTGCCGCTGCCACAACCTGCGCGATGTGGGTGGAGTTTGTAATGACGGTAAGATCGCGATGACGCATGAGCGTCTCAATGCAGATCAAGGTGGTCGACCCGGTGTCAATCATGATTGATTGCCCCGGTCGCACCAGTTGTGAAAGCTTCTCTGCAATTTCCCGTTTGGCGCGGGTGTTTGTGGCGAGGCGTTCTTCGAACAATCCCTCCTTGGCGATGTTAACCTTGACCGCGCCGCCGTAAACCTTGCGCACCCGTCCGGCCTCGGCGAGTGCACTCAGATCCCGGCGGACCGTCTCGGCAGAGGCGCCAAATTTTTCCGCCAACTGCTCAACCGTCGCCCGGCCGCGCTTTTCGATCGTTTCAAATATAGCGGCCTGCCTGACGGACGGCCGCATCGATTTACTTTTCATTTACCTCGGCCCTCCCCACCTCCATGAGAGTAGCTTCGTATCAGAATATGTCCACAAATTTCTGCCCGTTCGGTCTCATTATGTATTTTTATATTATAATACAGTATGTTATTGGGCTTTTTTTGGGTTATCGTGATGACCGATTGAACAAGAGTTTGGAATTTGCTTGCCGAATCTGCGTGTCTGCTGCACATTGCCGACCGGGTTGGCCGGGTAGCCAATCCGGTTTCTGTGGCCAAATCACCTATTTATGAGGATGCACGGTGCAGACTAAGCCGTATGATATTGCAGTAATCGGTGCAGGCGTAGTTGGTTGTGCGATGGCTCGCCGCCTTACCCTTGACGGGGCTCGTGTTCTAGTGCTCGAGAAGTCACTTGAGGTGTTGGACGGTGCGTCCAAGGGCAACAGCGCCATTTTGCACACAGGGTTTGACGCGCCGCCCGGATCGCTGGAGCAGCAATGCATCAATGCCGGATATCTTGAGTACCTTGACATTGCCGAACGCCTGTCGCTTCCGGTTCTGAAATGCGGTGCGATGGTGCTGGCATGGGACGAGGAACAACTTTCACAGCTGCCAGCGCTGATCGAAAAAGCGCATTGCAACGGCGTTGCCGACGTCACCATGCTGACCCGTGAACAGATCATGCAGCGCGAACCGAAACTTGCACCCCATCTGTGCGGTGGGTTTGAGGTTCCGGGCGAGTCGCTGATCGATCCCTGGGCGTCGGCGCATATGTACATCCTTCAGGCACTTGCCAATCGGGCTGAACTGGTGCGCGGGGCCGAGGTTGTGGAAGGGGAATTCGCGCAAGGGGTTTGGACTCTACGCACCACAGCGGGTGAGTTCTGCGCCTGCCATGTCATAAATTGCGCAGGGCTATACGGTGATGCCGTTGATCAGCGCCTTATGGGACGGCGGGATTTTACCGTTACACCCCGAAAAGGCCAGTTCGTCGTTTTCGACAAGCCGGCGTCCGAGCTCGTTTCGTCTATCATCTTGCCTGTCCCGACCAAGACCACAAAGGGTGTGGTCATATGCCGGACGATATTCGGCAATGTTCTGGTTGGACCCACGGCTGAGGATCAACAAAGCCGCACGGATGTCTCTACAGATCGCGATACGCTGCTGGCGCTGCGCGACAAGGGCGTGGCGATGCTTCCAGACCTAGCGGAATGCGAGATTACAGCAAACTATGCGGGTTTGCGTCCAGCCACTGAACATCAGGATTACCAGATCCGGCAGCACGCGGCGTGCAACGCTGTTACTGTGGGCGGGATCCGGTCAACGGGGCTGAGCTCTGCACTTGGCATTGCGCGTCACGTTACGGAGTTGCTTGCCCAGACCGGCGTCAAATTCACAGCCCTGTCTGATCCTGTCATTCCCCAGGCAGACCGTCTTTCCAATTATCACCACCGGGATTGGGAAACGGCAGGCAATGGCGGGATTGTGTGTCATTGCGAACTTGTCACACGGCGTGAATTGGAGCGAGTTCTCGATGGGCCGATGCCACCTGCCACGCTGTCGGGCCTGAAACGCCGCACCCGCGTCACCATGGGCCGGTGCCAGGGATTCTACTGCCTCGCCGAACTTGCTCAGATCACGAAGGGTCGGTTGAATCATCCAATCGAGTGCAAAAATGATTGAGGAATCCTGCACGATTGCCATCGTGGGCGGTGGAACGGCAGGCCTCGCGCTTGCGGCTGAATTGCGGCGGCTTGATGTGGGCAAAGTCGTCGTTCTTGAACGCGAAGCAGAGGCGGGAGGAATCCCACGCCATTGCGGTCATTACCCTTTCGGACTTCGGGAATATGGTCGGCTGCTTAAAGGCCCCGACTATGCCCGACGCAACCGGGATCTCGCTGCGTCCTTGGGGGCGGACATTCGCACCGGCACCACCGTCACGGCTCTGCGACCGGGCGGCGTGGTGGAAATCCTGTCCAACGCCGGACGAACCTTGCTGCAGGCCCAGAGGGTGGTTCTTTGTACCGGAGTGCGGGAAAGCTCGCGCGCCCAGCGTTTTGTCAGCGGCGACCGGCCGGGCGGCGTTGTCACTACGGGCGCCTTGCAATCCATGGTTTATCTCAAGGGCATCAGGCCCTTCAATCGTCCGGTCATCTTCGGGTCCGAACTGGTTTCTTTCTCGGCGGTTCAGACCTGCGAGCATTTAGGCATCAGGCCAGTGGCGATGGTGGAGGAGGCAGATCGTATTCTGGCACGCCGTGTATTGCGTCCTTACCTTCTGCTCAAGCGTGTTCCGCTGTATTCGGCTGTCCGCAACCTGCGCATCCACGGTCGCGAACGGGTAGAGGCGCTCGAATTTGTCGACGCGAACGGGGACACTCGGCAGATAGAGGCAGATGGCATCATTATGTCCGGTCACTTTCGGCCTGAATCGGCGCTGCTGCGGTCCAGCCACCTTGAAGTTGATCCCGGCAGCGGCGGCCCTGTGGTTGACCAGTTCGGCCGCTGTTCAGACCCGTCCTATTTCAGCGCCGGCAATTTGTTGAGGGCGGCCGAGACTTCGGATTTTTGCTGGCGCGAAGCGATTGTGACGGCCCGCAGTTTGAGCATAGATCTAGACCGGTCGGCACACACTCAGGGGACAAGCGTGGCAGTTGTCGCGTCCGATCCAGCGATTGGCTTCATTGTGCCCCAGCGTTTAGTCCTGAGTGGCGAACCCGGCGGAATGACCCAGTTCTATCTCGGTTTGACCAATCCTGTGGACGGCATCATCACCGCCCGTTGCGGCGATCGGACCCTTTGGAAGGGAAAGCTGAAATCGCGGCCAATTCGCCGAGTTCAGCTTCCCATAGCTGGAATTTTAGCTGCCACACCCGACAGCGACATCCGGTTATCGCTGGAAGGGGATCACTGAGTTGCGCATCGTCGGCATTGATCAGGGAACCACCAGCACCCGCGCACTAGTTGTCAATCCGTATGGAAAGCTGGAAGTGGTGCATTCGGTCGAACATCAGCAGATTTACCCTCAGAACGGCTGGGTCGAACACGATCCGGAAGAACTGGTGCGCAACATACAAGCCTGTGTCGATGCCGCGGGCAAGATCGAGGCGATCGGCATCGACAATCAGGGGGAAAGTTGCCTGGCCTGGGATGCGGAGACCAAGAAAGCCTTGTCGCCGGTGATCGTATGGCAGGACAATCGCACCTTGGTTGATCTCGAAGTGTTGCGGGCCCAGGGGGTGGAAGCGGAAACACTGGCGCGTGCAGGCCTGCCGCTCTCCGCCTATTTTTCTGCAAGTAAGCTCGGGTGGATACTCCGTAACCTGCCTGCGGCACAGGAGGCGAGGGCCCGTGGGACTTTGCGTTTGGGGACGACCGATGCGTTCTTTCTAGATCGTCTGACCGGACGGTTTGTGACAGATGTGACCACTGCAAGCCGTACATCGCTGATGAAACTTGATGGTCTTTGCTGGGATCAGACGCTGTGTGACATTTTTGGTGTACCGATCGAATGTCTGCCCTGTATCGTGCCGACGACCGGTGATTTTGGTTCGATGGAAACGGCCGCCCATGGACCAGTGCCTGTGACAGCGAGCGTGGTCGATCAGCAAGCAGCACTTTACGGTTTCGGGTGCCGGCGCAAGGGGCAGGCCAAGGTCACGTTCGGGACCGGCGCCTTTGCGCTGATGGTCACCGAGGATGAGATCGTGAACCGGCCGGAACTTGGCCTGTTGCCGACTGTCGCCTGGCAGTTGGATGGCCACGACCCGGTTTACGCTGTCGATGGCGGGGTATTTACCGCAAGTGCGGCGCTGAATTGGGCGAAATCACTGGGTTTGTTCCAGAGTTATGACGACATCAATGCCTTTGATGGGGAGCCTGCAATTGAGAGTGGCCTCGTGTTTGTGCCCGCCCTTGCGGGCCTCGGGTGTCCGCACTGGGAGCCGCGGGCGCGCGGCGTCTGGCTCGGTCTTTCTCTGGAACATACAAAGGCCCAAATGGTGCAATCCGTGCTGGAAGGCGTTGCGCTTCGGGCCGCGGAAGTGGTGCAGGCAATGGACCGCTGCATACCCCTAAGCGATGAGTTGCTTATTGATGGCGGCATGAGCAAAAATCCGTATTTCACCCAGTTTCTGGCCAACGTCACCGGAAAGGTCATCCGGTCTGCTCGCATGCCGGAACTCACCGGGCTTGGAACCATTTTACTGGCCAGTGACTGTGCGGGTGGCAAATTTGAAGCCGCAACGGATTTCCATGCCTGTTCTCCGCACGGCCTAATTGATCGCTACCATCAGGTTTTTGATGCCGCCGTCACAATATCGCGGAACGGCGTTATCACTTGAACTCGGCAAAATCATCGATTGGCGCAATGGAATGTTTTAGGCGATGTTTGAGACCGCTTTCCAAGCGTAGAAAGATTCCAACCGATGGTAGCAGATAGTCAGGGCCTGGGGGCGATGGATTGGAACGGAGAAACGGTTTCGGGTGGCTGAGTGGACGAATATAAATCACTGCAATCCGCCCGGAAATAGATAGAGCTCTGTCGCTATTGGTGTCACGATAGGGAACCGGATGCTCGCATGCGCACGCCCGAAATCCGATCGTCGCCAAGCCTTGACGGGAGCCGCCAAATGAGCCCGCCCATCAAAGACCAAATGCCGCATATTTGCTGATACCCGCACCAACGCGGGGCTCGCTCAACCTCGCAAGACGGCCTTTCCCAGGGGCTTACTCATCCAGCCAGGTTGCGAGGTCGTCCAGCTCTGCAATCCATACTCCACCGCGCCGAAACCGACGACCACCTCGCTACGTTCGCGGCTCGTAAATGATGCAATGGATATCCGGGGGATCCAGGGTCCAAACACCGCGATCTGATGGAACGCAGTATCGCGGTTTGTAAAAATATTACGCCATATATGGCATTTATCAATAATCAAAAGGTCATATACGACAGAGTTACTGACCTCTGCCTATAAGCTGAGCGCTCGTTCCATTTCAACATGTTCGAATGCAGTTTCCAAGCGGCGGAGCTCTGTGCTCGTTACTCCATGGGCTCTCATCATGTCACTCCAGCGGTTCTTGATCTGCTGTGCCATTACGCGCGCAAGCTCGCTGGCTTCGTCTGCGGCGAGGTTGAAGAAGACGGCCGCCTCAAGTGCCAGTTCCAGCGAGGCGGCGAAGGGTTCACCTTCGATGATGGCTGTCTTCAGAAGGCGGTGGCGTTCTGGCTGCGGATTGACATCAAAAAGCTGCGACAGGCTCCATTGGCCATCACCGGCATAGACAAAACCGTGGTTTTTGAGATGGTCGTCGGTATTTGACACCAGAATGGTGAAGACGATCCGCGACCAGAGTTCGCGCAGGTCTGCAATCGGGTTGTCGCTGTGTTGTCGGATGAATTGGGCCAGATCCGTGTAGGCACCTTGCTCGGCACCGCGGCGTGCGAGCGCTGTCCGGGCAGAGATGTAGGGGATACGCGCGGCACCCTCCCGGTCAAAGCGGCGGATGAGGGCGATGGGGTGCGCAGTTCGCTCCAGCATCAGCCGGGCGTCGGGGGCATTCAGACCCACCGCGCGGGCAAGCTTCACGGTCGCGACTTCAATGCGCTCGACCGGGCTGGCGTCACCCGCTGAGGAGAATTTGGCAATCCAGAGTTGGTCTTCGTCCAGCACATTGGCCTTGGGCCTTGCCCCCCCGATCGACCCACCGGCGCCGGCCATCTGGCGCAGAGCCTGGTTTGAAACTTCGCCACCCCGTTCAATGCTGGCAGCGATGGCCTGCAACTCCTCCAGGTCGATCAGCCGCGGAACGGGAGCCGCGCCCTCCCCCGTGATGATCCGACGCTCGCCATCACAAAACCGCAGCGCGCCCTGGCGGGTGGTGTCATCGGTGAGGGTCAGCATGTCGAACTCGCTGAGACCGGACCCATAAAGGCGCTCCATCAACATACGACCCCAAGCGTCCGGGGCGGCATCCTGCAGCACGCCGGGCAGGCTGTCGCGCTGATCGCCAACCCGCCCGGAGGAGGCGAAGAAGGGGGCGGGACTGAGTGGCAGATCCGGGGCGACGGCGAAGCCGCGGGCCTCCTCAACCCAGTCCCGAGCGTAGCTGAACTCGGAATGTTGCCGGTTGCGCTCGAAGGAAAAGCGCAGCTTGCCCACATGCAGCAGGTTGCTGCCAAGGTGAACTTCGGCCACCTGCGGCCCTGGGCCTGACCGCTTGCGCAAGACCCGTGATTGATCGGGCTGCGCCATCAGAACGCAATCCCCTTGCGCGCGGCCCGCTTACTGTCAGGGGTGTCCTGTTGCGCGCTCGTATCGTCTTGGTTTTGAACGGGCTTGTTCGACTTGAAGGAGCGCCCTCGCTTTGGCACCGCCTCAAGCGCGCGAGAGAGGCCCACGGCATCGTTTTCGGGGGACATCAGATCAGCCAGGACCGCCGGACTGCCTAGCGCAGCAAGCACTGAGGCAAGATTGCCGATACCAACGCCAGGATCGCCCTTTTCCAAACGCATCAAGGTGCGCTCCGAAACACCGGCGCGCGTCGCCAGTTCCGCTATCGAAAAACGCCGGGCAAGCCGTGCCTGACGCAGGTTTTGCCCCAGATCGGTCAAGGATCGAATAGCCTTTAAACTGGACATAACGGCCTCATATGGCATATTCTGCAAATTAAACTGTCATATATGGCGGATTGATAGCGGGTCAAGCACGAGTTCGCCGGTTCTGTCGCAAATCGTATTTCTGATCACGACAGAATCCTAATCACTCCCCTTGTCAGGTTCGTCTTTGAGCGGCGTATCGTCCAGAAGCGAGATCGCTTGCCGTTCTATCATCCGATGGACCTTGGGCGGTTCTTTGCCGCGCTGGAGCTTCAGAAGGCGCTCGTTGGACGCGGCATCGGCCTGGGTGCGGCGTTCCTGGTGGCGGACATATTCGACCCAGGTGGGGACATGATACGTCTCGGTCCAGAAATCCGGGTTTTCGAGATCCCGCAACAGTGCCCATTGCTGCGCCCCGTCGCGGATTCTGATCCGCCGCCTCTCGTTCATCGCAGCCAAAAACGGGGTCACGTCCTCTTGCGCAATTTCATAGTCAATCATGATCATGATAGGCCCGCTGCGCTGCTTGAGATCAAGCCGTAGATTTGGCTCGGTGAAGGCGTTGAGCGGACTGAGATCAAAGTCGGCGGAATCGGGTAGCGGCACCCATCGGCCTGCCAAAGCCCCGACAATCAGCAGCACCGCCGACACAAGTATGGCATGATTGGCACCGAAATTCTCGGCCATCGCCCCCCAAGCCCAACTGCCTGCGGCCATGCCGCCAAACACACCGGTTTGATATAGGGCAAGGGCCCTGCCGACCACCCAACGCGGTGTCGACAACTGGATCGTGACATTGAACAGAGACAGGGCAATGACCCAACTGGCGCCAGCAAGCAACAGTGCGGCACCACTGAATATGTAGTGACGGCTCAGAGCCAGCGTGATGCAGCTGATGGCAAAGGCAACGAACGCCGCCTGGGTAATGCGCTCGTTGTGAAACTGTGCCCGCAGGCGGGCATTGAGCAGCGCCGCGCACACGGCGCCCATGCCGAAACAGCCGAGCAATACCCCATAGACAAAGGCCCCACCCTGCAACAACTCCCGCACGACCAGTGGCAGCAGCGCCAGGACCGCAATGGCGGAAAGGCCAAACAATGAGCCGCGAAAGATCACCTTCATGAGGTTGGGCGACATCGCGACATAGCGCAGGCCGGCGGAAAACGCGCGACCCATTCGCTCCCGCGGCAGGCGCGGTCGCGGTGTTGATGGGCGCCAGAACCACAGGGCGGCGATGATACCGACATAACTGAAGGCGTTGACCGTAAATGCGGCGGCAGCCCCGGCAATGGCCACGATCGCGCCACCCGCAGCAGGGCCGACGCTGCGCATCAGGTTGAAACCCATGCTGTTTAATGAAACCGCAGCGGACAATTCGTCCCGCGAAACGATATCGCCCATTGATGCCTGCCAGGAGGGATTGTGCAATGCCGTGCCACACCCGATCAGGAATGTGAAACCGAGAAGTAACCAGGGCGTCAGCAGTCCCTTAAACGCCATAATCGCAAGCATGATCGACACCAGCAGCATAAAGGATTGAGCGATCAGCATAACCTTGCGGCGGTCGAAATTATCGGCGAACACCCCTGCCAACAACGAGAAGATCATGATCGGCAAAGTCACCGAGGACTGGACGAGCGCCACCATGCTTTGGGATTGTGTCAGCGATGTCATCATCCAGGCTGCTCCAACTGCTTGGACAAGCCCTCCGAAATTCGAGGCAAGGGCAGCAATCCAGAGCATCCGGAAAGTCTGGTTTTTGAAGAGCGTAAGTGTGGATGTGCTTTGCGGCATACGACGCACCCTTCCTTGACCGAACTTTGCTGTGATTAATACCTTCGGCGAATGGTCCGGGCAAGCTGACGGTCGGCATCACCAAATGCTGAAATGATGTGTAGCCCGGCGTTCCAAGGGAATGGTACTTGGTATCAACATGATCGTTGCTTTTAGAGGCATTGCCAAGTTGTTCATGTCAAATTGCAAAAGCTTGAGGGGCGGGATTTTTTAGCTATTCGATCAATTCGTCATCGTTCCGCTCGGCCATGAGATGTTCCGTCTGTACCGCATCGCGGCTGAGCAACCCCGCGTCCTCCAGCGCTTCGATGTCCGGCAAGTCTCGCAAGGTCTCCAGCCCAAATGCAGACAGGAAATGTTTCGTGGTGACATAGGTATAGGGCGCCCCCGGCGTCGGGCTGCGTGGGCCGGACACAATGAACCCCGCGCCGCGCAGGCTGGCGATCGTATCGCGAGACACTTCCTTGCCAAAGATCTTGCTCAGCTCACTTCTCGTCACTGGCTGGGAATAGGCAATCGACATCAGCACCATGGCTTCAAATTCTGACACCATAGTTGCCGCGCCGCGGGTCGGCGCCGCCGATGTCCGGATTGCAGCTCCGTAAGCCGAACGGGTTCTATGTTGCCAGCCACCAGCGACGGACACCAGCTCGTAGGGCCGGGACCGGAGTTCCTCACGCAGATCATCGATCAAAAGGTCGATGCTGCAATCCTGGCCGACGACGCGTGCCAGCGTTTCGCGGCCAACCGGCTCGGTCGAGGCAAAGATCACTGCTTCCGCCCGCAACATCCACTCCCGCAAGCGCAGCTCCGCCGGCAACCCCTCCAACTCCCTATCAAACACTTCGTGTTGCAAGCGTTCGCTTGCGCCATTCATTTGCCGTTTTCGTTTTTTGCTGTGAGATGGTTTTGCGGGTTTGGCTTCTGTCATGGTCACAGACCGTAAATCCTGAAAGAGGACCGGCCAGACAGTTCGCGCACCGCGCCAAAACTCTCAAGCCGTTCAAACAGCCGCGCGCTGGCCCAACGCGATAGATTGGAACCCAAGGCTGAGCCTACCGACGCCGGAACGGCATCCTCATTCAACAATCTGCGGATAACAGCATCGGCACCTTTTGTTCGCAGTTTTGGAGCTACCGCCAGAAGCTGATCGGATCGCCGGGCGATCTCCGCCGCTGACCGCAAGGCTGCCTCGATCGCATCAACCAGAGCCAAACAGATCGCCCCCGCGAACCGGCGTTCGCCGGGGCGTTCGTCGGGGCGGATGCGGCCTCGCCCGCCGATTGTGCGAAAGGATGGGCCATAGCGCTCCGACAACAAGAGCGGGACAGGTTTTTGCCATTTGAGTTTTCGCGCCACGACAATATCGGCCAGCAAATACGCCAGCACTTCTGCGTCCGGACGAACGGAGAAAATCGCTGTTATCAGGTCCGCCACAGCAAAAGGTGCCGCCCGTCCGGACTGGAGAGCACCTTCTGTCAGATCCGGAACTGTAGCAAGCTGCTCATCCCATCGAAGCGCCAAAAGTTCGGCAAGCTCTTTTATTAAAGCCGTGGTGACCCCGCTGGTTCGACCAGAAACCTTTTGCGTGGCCAGGAATATCTTGCCGGCCGGTCCGGGATCATCTCCTGGTGCCGTGAGCAACACCGCGTCACGCAACCCGTCACACAACGTGTTACGCGAAGCGTCACGCAATGCGCCACGCGAAGCGGTACGCAATGCGTGTTCGCCCGCGTTGCGGCCGATCATCCGGACGGCAACGCCGGCGCATTTGAGCGCTTGCCGGGATCGCCAGCAGCCGGCCCAGACGGGGTCGGAGCGAACCAGATCATCAAGCGTTTTCAGGGCGATGCCTGCGGCAAAAGCTGCGTCGGCTTCGTTGTGATCACGACCGCGCGATACCGCCCAGCCTGGCAGGCGAAATGCAGAAATCGGGATTGATGATGTGTCGGGTGGCAACGAATCCATGCCGACGACGCTACACCGGGCGCGCGGTTAATGCCATCGAAAACGCTTCTAACCGCACAGCCTGTCGCCGAATATTAACGTCCGATAATCTTGCATTATCATTCATTATGCTCTTTATAGAGAGAATGGCCCATGTCGCTCGTTTTTCATCGGCGGACAGCCCCTTTTGGGCGTGAGATCGACGAGAATTCGCGTTCATTGAACGGACCGGGTTTGCGGCCAATTCCCGGACTGCTGGCCGAGGATGGCCTCTGTCGTCGAGCAGAAGGCTGAAATCAACGTAAATCATCTCCCGGACGAAATCTGGCGCACCATTGTGAGACTGGATGAGTCGGAATTCGTGAGACTCCCGGTTAAAGCGCGCAGTCTCACTAAATCTGAATCTCCTCTCCGTTGCTCGACTGGGACAACAATGTTGGTCCGTGCGCTGCCGCCAATAGAAGTCTCGGATGGCTTCGGCGATTACGGCTTCGGTGGCGTCCGGCAACCGGCGGCTACCTTTCCGCATCCCCGCTGCGCGCGGCAGCAGTGAACTCGTGACCGGATGCTCCCTATACACTTTGATCAGCTCATAAAGCCGGGTTCGCTTGAGGCCGAGCTCATGACAAGCTCGAAGGAAATCGGACCGGCTTGGGCTATCGAGCGAAACCAGCGTTCGGATCACGGCTTCCCTTGCGACCGCCTCACTCCAGGAGGCATCGTCAATGGTATCTTTGTCAGGTCCGTGAACCACAGCGGCCTCGCCGTAAAGTTCGTCCGCTCGAATATTACAAAAAATCCGCTGATTCGGCTAGAATCCGGAAATGAACCGAAAACCTGATTCGTTCGAGATCAATGAGTTGCCGTCCGTTGATAAAACGCGAACGACAGCCTATGTCGCTCGAGCATCGAGCAAAAACACCGAAAACGACGACCAGGAGAGCTCAGCGCCGTTTCTCAGCATGGCTGTTGCAGATGATATATCTGCGGCGCAGATACCGGCCGGGCTTCCCTCCTCTCTTCCGGAGACCGACACAAGCCTGCCGGCGCACCTGAAACACCTTACCGATCGTGCGCGCGTCTATGTCGAGGCAGCCAGCTCCGCCAACACCCGCAAGGCTTACGCATCAGACTGGAAGCATTTTTCCGCCTGGTGCCGCCGCCAGAACCTGTCTCCCCTCCCCCCGGATCCGCAAGTCGTCGGCCTTTACATCACCGCCTGTGCCTCAGGCACTGCCCATGGCCGTGCCATTGGCAGTGCCATGGGCACGCCGCCGCACGGCATGAGGCCTAATACCGTCTCGACCATCGAGCGGCGCCTGTCGGCAATTGGCTGGAATGTTGCCCAGCGCGGCATGACGCTCGATCGCAAGGATCGCGCCATTGCCACAGTGATGGCCGGAATCCGCAACACACACGCTGCCCCGCCTCATCAGAAAGAAGCCATCCTGCCGGAAGACCTGATTGCCATGCTTGAGACGTTGGACAGGGGAACCCTGCGCGGCATGCGCGACCGGGCGATGCTGTTGGTCGGCTTCGCAGGCGGTCTACGCCGATCAGAAATCACAGGCCTTGACCTTGGCCGTGACCAAACGGAGGACGGGCGTGGCTGGATCGAGATGCTCGACAAAGGCCTGCTGATCACGCTGCGCGGCAAAACCGGCTGGCGTGAGGTGGAGATCGGCCGTGGTTCGTCCGACGCCACCTGCCCGGTCGTTGCCACAGAGACCTGGATCAAATTTGCGAAACTCGCCAAAGGCCCCCTCTTCCGCCGTGTGAAGGGGAAGGGCAAAGATGTCGGGCCGGAGCGCCTGAACGATCAAGAGGTAGCACGCCTCGTTAAAAGGGCGGC
>TARA_R110002020_G_scaffold225959_5_pt1 | contig 17129 bp, 14 predicted proteins | sample TARA_R110002020 | Tara Oceans TARA_R110002020 (sample SAMEA4396489) | marine metagenome | biome: Westerlies Biome; feature: [MES] marine water layer (ENVO:01000295) within the mesopelagic zone...; material: water (ENVO:00002006), including particulate matter (ENVO:01000060) such... | reverse complement strand
ATTAAATATTCAGAAGTTTTTGGAAGCAAAAAAAAATTATAAAAATTTTTAAAATGGAATTAAATCCAATTTCATAACATAGGGTATTTAAAGGGTATGCTATACCATTAAAGCTAAAGAGAAAGATAAAGACAAAGTTATAAAGAAAGAGCAGTTAGTAAAATTTCTAATAATTTCGTAGGAAATGATAGTAATTTTGTTTTATTTGTAAAAAAAGAATTATGCCTAATTATCATCCGCCTAAACCTTTAAGTAATGCACATTCAACTATTGCTACTGCAGACTTGTCTTATGAAGCTCATGGAAAGTGCGGATGTCAAACTATTATACTTTCTGACGGGGGAGATGACACTACAACAGTATGGTCAGCAGCTAGTCCCTCATCTCAACCTGAAATAAGTGGATGTACGGACTACAGTAATGTATATAAAGTAGTTGCAATAGAAAATACTAAGTTTAGAGGGTTACATATTAATAATATAGCGGAGAGCCAAATAAATTCTTTAATTTTTGCTGAAACATCTTTTATACTTAAAACAAATTCTGAATTATTAGCTGATTTTACAATGGTAGATATATTATCGGGTACTGTAATGTTGTATAGGGACTGCGACCAATCATAAAAAAATAAAAAAATAAAAAATTAAAAAATAGAAATTATGCCTTGCGAGGAATGTGAAAACGGATTATACAAATGGGGAGCAACAGGAGAGTGCGAATACCAAACTCTTGAGGATTGCCAAACAGCAAATCAAGGAGAATACCTAGAAGAAACTTTAAAACCAAAATATAATCACGAAGAAGATGTTGATTATACTATGAACTTTACCCAAGAACAAATGGAGGAGCTTCATACTAATGGAGAAGTAATAATACATATTGAGGAGGAAGGAAACGAAATGGTAATTAAATTTACTTATACTCCTGAGGAAGTAGACGCTGAGGAGCTTGAAAAAGAATATGATGAGCTAACTGCTTCTATGCTTGATGATGAGCTAGATGAATATATAGATAAAATAGCAGACTCTATAAAAAGATTATAATGGCAGAAACTTATAATGACTATCCTCAATCTGCAACTAATAACGCAAAAAGGGCTATAAAGTATAAGGAAGAAAATGGAAGTTCTTGTGGTACAAATGTAGGATGGACAAGAGCAGGACAGTTAGCTAGGAGAGAAAAATTATCAAGAAGTACAATAGCCAGAATGGCATCATTTAAAAGACATCAGCAACACAAGGATGTTCCTTATGATGAAGGATGTGGAGGAATTATGTGGGACTGTTGGGGAGGAACTTCAGGAATAGAATGGGCAATAAGAAAATTAAAACAGATTGATAATCTAAATTCTTTAGTTGATGATCTAGTAAAAAATATAAAAAAATTATAATATGAGTGAGGATAAAAGACATAAGCTGAGAGAGAGTAATCTTAATAAATTAAATCCATATAAAGACACTACTGAAAAATACTTTCCAAATGGAGGTAAAATAAATACAGAAGGAAGAAAGAAAGGGGAAAAAAATAATATCGTAGTAAATAAAATAAGCAGAAACGCTTTGACTTGGGCATTAGAAGGACACTCAACTAAAATAAGAATGGCATTAGACAAATTGTTTGATCAAAATCCAGAAGCATATATAAATGCTGTTTCAAAACTACTTAACTATACAGTTCCAAAATTATCATCATCTGAAATAAACGACAATACAACAAAAAAAGTAAAAATAGAATTAAATGATGATGTAAGCATTGAGGAGCTAAGAGCTAAACTTGATGACATTGAAAACAATTGATGAGGAACTTAGATTTGCATTAGAAAAAAAGTTATGCGAATTATCATTTTATGAATTTTTCCAAAAGGCTTGGCATATTGTTGAACCTAGTATTGATCTGTCTACTAATTGGCATCATAAATATCTATGTGATATTTTACAAGAAGAAGCTGAAAGAATAATAGCCAATAAGCCTAAAACGAAAGATATAGTTATCAATATACCCTTTCGTTCTACAAAATCACTTCTAGTTACTGTCATGTTTCCTGTATGGGCTTGGATAAAAAATCCTAAATTCAGATTTATAACTGCATCTTACTCAGCAGAACTTTCAATAGAACATTCTACAAGAAGTAGAGATATAATAAACTCAAGTTGGTTTAAAGAGAGGTGGGGAGAATTATTTCATATCAAAAAAGACCAAAATCTAAAATCAAGATACGAAAATAATTTTTTAGGAGTAAGGAGAGCAACATCTGTTGGAGGTACAGTTACAGGGCAAGGAGGAGACTTTTTATTAGTAGATGACCCTGTTTCACCTCAACACGCAGCCTCAGAAATAGAAAGAGAAAACGCAAATGAATGGTACAGAACAACATTTTACTCAAGATTAAATAATCCTTTAACAGGAATTAGAATCATTATTATGCAAAGAATACATGATAACGATTTAAGTGGATTTTTATTGTATGGAAACGAAAGTAGATTAAAATATCAACATATTTGTATACCTGCAGAACTTTCAGATGATGTTAAGCCAAAAAAATTACAAAAAAATTATGATAAGGATGGTTTGTTTTGGACGGATAGGTTTAGTAAGACAATTCTTGATGATTATAAACAAGCATTAGGTAGTTATGGATATGCAGGTCAGCTTATGCAGACTCCAACCCCATTAAACTCAGGAATGATAAAATCAGAGTGGCTTAAAATTGATAAATTTAAAATGATTGATATAGGAGAACAAACAACAGTAGATTTTGTTATTGATCCTGCGTACACTTCAAACGAAAAAAATGACCCATCTGCACTATTAGCTTACATATTTAAAGATAATAGATGGCAAATAATAGATTGTGTAAACGTATATAAAGAATTTCCTGATTTAGTAAAGTTTATACCACAATGGGTTACTAAAAATGGCTACACAAATAGAAGTAGGATATATGTAGAGCCTAAAGCATCAGGAAAGTCTATCGTTCAAACACTTAAAAAAGAAACAGGGCTAAATGTAAGAGAGGATAAGCCGCCATCTAAAGATAAGGTAGCTAGAGTGCAAGATATATCTGCTTCTTTAGAGTCAGGCAGAGTAAGTTTACTTAATGGGAAATGGAACGAGGAGTTTATTCAGCAATTAGTGAAATTTCCATCTGCAAAACATGATGATATGGTAGATTGCTTAGTAATGGCAATAAATAAAAATATGTGGAGTGGAAGCAAGGTGGTATATTTTTCTTGATTTCTAAAAACTTCTAGTGTAATATAAAAAAAAATCATATAATTGCGAAATATTAGGAATAAATTTATGGAAATGAGCAGCCTTAATTATAAACACGAACAAATTTTAACAAAATATGTAAAATTTATTCAAGGAACTGTTTACAGAGCAACCGAGGACTTTGATAATAAAAAATTCTTAGATTTTAATGAAATTTTAGAAAATATTGTAAAATATACTAACGCTTTCAATCAAGTTGTTAAAACACCAAATAAAAGGGCAGAATGGGCATATATGACTCCAAATTTAATGATGTATGCAACTATGGGGTTTCTATCAGGGATAAAAATGAAAGAAAATGGAAATTATATTGACGAATTATCAGAATTAATGTTTGAAAGAACTGTAGAGTTTATCGGAGAAACTACAGATATTTTAGAGGACATCAAAATAAAAGAAAAAATTCAAGATGAAATATTAAACCTAACTAACAATAATGAGCATAACAATTGAAATCACACAAAATAACGAATCATTAGATTTGAAAATTCCAACAGAATGGAAAGATATGACTGTGGAGTATTGGGGTAAATTATCTACAATAATTACTAAACATCAGAAAAGTTCTGAATTAAAGAAAGAATCTCATAGAGATAAATACTCTGAATACAAAGATTTAGATAAAATATTAAAAGATGTAGAATTTTATGACAGTCTTTTGTTAAACCAAGATATTTTTTGTTTTTTTTCAGGACTAAATAGGGATGATATGAAAAGTGTAAATGCAGATCAAGTAAATAAAGTTATAGAAACTATTGGGGTGTTAACTGAGGAATATAAACCGAAAGGATTGAAATCTTTTGAGTTAGACGGAGAGACTTATTATTTTCCATCTCAATCTTTAAGAAAAAACACATATGGAGATTTTATTGAGGCTACACAGCTAGATATGACAATAGAAAATATGAAAAATGGAAGATATGATGTTTTACCTCAACAAATGGCTATTTTATGTAGGAAATCGGAAGAAGAATTTGATGATGAACTCATAAAAGAAAAAACAGAAAAGTTTAAGAATTTAACCATGGACATTGTATTTGAGTTCGCTTTTTTTTTGACCATACAAAGCGAGAGATTGCTGAAAATTTCAAATATGTATTTGGGGAAAAAAGAGATAGCTTGATGGCAGTAAAGACAAAGGGATTATATAATACTTACATAAAGCCTTTTGGTTGGCTCAATAGCTTATATGTTCTTGCAGAAAAAGGAGTTTTTAAAATGGATGGAAAAAATGAAATAGATAGTGTCAAAGATGCTAATTTATACAAAGTTTTAACTTATTTGAGTTGGATTTCAGCAAAAAATGAGTATGAATCAAGGGTTAGCGAAAAAATCGCCAATCCTAATAAGATAAACTAAAGATATGGCAATAAATTTAACAGATATAGTAACAGTAATGAAAAACAAATGGACTTATGGCGATAAGTTCTTTGGATATAAAGAAGAATTTAATGATAATCATGATACTCTATACCCTTCATTACTAATAACCCCCCCATCTTCGGTATTTCCTCAGGTAGGCAAGGATAGTGGTTGGGAAAATTACACATTTGAAGTATATTTTTCTGATTTATATGGTAGAACAGCTCAACAAACAGTTTCTTTAGACCAAGCTTGGGTTTCGTTGCAAGGTTTCGCTACAGAATGGCTAAATAACTTCTTAAAAAACTATCAAGATAATGCACCAATTCTAGCTTTCTTAGAAGATGAAAGTGTTTCTATGGAAAGATATAAAGAAGTTGCTAATGATCAACTCATTCAAATTAAAATGACTTTCACATGGAGAGTTTTAAGTTATTGCTTTCGACCTGTATCTTCTACACTCCCTAATGAGATAAACAACTTAGCTTTATGGCTAAGAGCAGATAGCAGTACAGTATTTAATCCTGCAACAGCAAGAATTTCTAATTGGAATGATTATTCAGGTAATGGAAACAACACATCTCAATCAAATAAAATACTACAACCAATAAGACAGATATTTGGTGGTGCAAACAATCAAATTAGGACACAATTTAATGGAACTTCTGAGTTATTGACTTCGGATTCAAATAGCCCTATTTCTAATTCGGAATTTACAATATTTACAGTAGCACAAGCTAATAAAGCTACTCCTGCTTTCGCAAATACCTACTCCACAAGATTTGAAGGATCAACAGACGCTGTAGATTGTGGTAATCCTGCGTCAGGTAATATCAACAGACCTCAACAATTTTCATTTACTGATGGAGCGGGAACTGATAAGCCTTTTACATTCTCTGTATGGGCATTAATTGACCCTGCCGCTACTCCTCCTGCAGCTCAACCATGGAGAGGGATTATGGCTAAAAGCGATTATGGCGCAAATAAGGAATGGAGTTTAGAAGTTCAGTACCCAACAGGTTATACTTTTTTAATCCTTACAGATAATGTAACAGGAGGAACGATAAGTGTACGAATTACAGAATCCCTACCAAAAGGAGAGTGGATGCACGTTGTTGCTACTTATGATGGGACTGCGATTAAGGAAGGATTGGAATTATACCTAAATGGTCAACTTCAAACAGTAGACCGATTCCTGTCAGGAACTTATAATTCAATGGACTTGACTACAGCAGATTTAAAAATAGGTGTTGCACCTAACTCTATGTATGGAGAAATAGATGAAGTGGCTCTTTTTACTAAGCAATTTTCAGCAGCAGAAGTTTTGGAAATTTACAATAGTGGAAACCCTACAGATTTATCTACAATAACATTTGCTAATCTTATTGGTTGGTGGAGAATGGGAGATGGAGGAGCTACCTATCCTACTATACCTGATGATAGTCCAAATAATAATGCAGCTACAATGAGCGGTACAATGTCTCAGGCTAATTTTGTTGAATTTACTCCTACCTCACAAAAAGGAGACTATTTTTCTTATGCAAGTGGAAATGTTATGATAAGTTTGGGTAGTGCTTCTAGCAGACCTTATTTCAGATTAACTGATACTAGCGCCCCTCCGTATGCGGGGGAATGGAATGTAAGATTAAACAGAGAAGTGGTAAACGACACAAATAATTACCATATAATTACTGCTTTTTTAGATGCTACAAATATGTCCTTGCAAACAAACGATAATGCTTCCCAAGATGAAATATTAGATACAGGGTGGGGTTCTCCTACTTTTAATGCTAATTCATTTAACTTGGGATATGGAGCAAATTTAGGATATTTAGATGGCAATCTACAAGAGATTATTGTTTTTAATAGAGCATTGAGTTTGACTGAAAAAACACAAATGAAAGATTACTTAAATAACAAATATAAAATATATTAAAAAATGGCTTACGATATAAATTCATCTCTAACATTTGGAATAGATAGAAGTCAATATGCTGCAGGTACTTTAAATAGAAATAGAAGGTGGGAAAATTCTTACTCTGTTATAGCATCAGTAAATGAACCTCTTATCTTTAGTGTAAGATGGAATGGCTTAAATCAAATGGAAGAACCTTCTGCATTAAATTATGATTCTACAACAAGTAAGGGAGATGTAGTTAATGTAATATTTGACATACATGAGTGTGCAAATAAAGCAACAGTAGGAACCTATCCTACAGATTGGACTTTAGTTGCCTCTATAAGAAAATCAAGAGACATTAGGAATATTGGGCAGATGGATAGAATAGATGGAGGAGATGGAGTACAAGTAATAGGTGGACATATATTTACTGTTGATATTAGCGAAATTTGTAAAGACCTCTTAAGCTATTCTCTCATACCTCATGGAAAAGGAACTTGGGCTACAGGTCAATTTGGAGGACTTAATGGTGATGCCTCTCAAGGGTTAAATTTATTCTATTTTATTGCTGTAAATAAATTTATTATAACTAAAAATGGAGCCTTTAGGAGAATCAGGGTTAGTGTAAGAACTGAAATAATTGATGGTGATGGTATAATAAGAGAAGCAACTACAGCAAATAGTAAGAAAAGCTCTAAAGGGGCTATATCAATTATTAATTCAGCTCCTGATTTTGACACAAATAATATTGCTAGTGTTAATAGTTATGCGGGATTATATCTTTATGGTGGATATGGTATTACAGGTGCGCATCCTCATAGCATGATGACTAATGCTAGAAATACAAATTGGGACCCAAATCAAGTCGCAGGGCCTATAGGTACAAATTTAGCTTTTAATAAGCCTGTTAGAATGGATGAGAATATGGAACCAACACAATTTATTATCGGGCCTCTGTATAATGTACCTGAAAAAAAAACTAATCCTACAGGAACTGATGACTTAGTAAGAAATGCATATATCCGAGTTGGTGCGTATAATCATGCAGGAGCGCCAACACGTCATGGAAGGTTATTTGATTGGACTCAGAATTTAACTGACAAAACCACAGTAGATGGAATACTTAATGTTTATGAAAGGTCTCAATATAACATATGCTCTCAGAATGTCTCTCCTGTTTTTATAAATGCAAATATTATATTAGATACTTCAACTATACAAGATATTTGGGAGAATGGTGGAACACCATATACTAGGAGTCTTATTGATGCGGGAGGGAGTCAAGATCAATCATCTTTATTTTTAAATGATGATATATCTTATTATTCTGTTGAAATTGTGTATGAAGATGGAATAACACCTCTTGTACCCAAAGGATATAGCGAAAAGCGGTGGTTTAAAATTGACAGAGAAAGAATGTTAAACACAGGTGATGACTATTCCTATGCAGGAATATACTATACTGAACTTTCAGCAATTACAGGAGCTACCCCGAACATAAGATGCAAGGGATTGCTATGGAATGAAGATTCTCCTTCTCAAGACTTCTTTAGAGTTTATTGGCTTAATAAAGCAGGAGGAATAGACTCTTACACTATTAAAGGAAATAAATCTATTTCTTATAACAATGAAAAGGATATAATTCAAAGAAAAGAACCTGATAGGTTTGACTACCAAACAGGTGTGGTTAATGGTGCTGATCCTTATCCATCTGCTAATGCTCCTGTACATGGTAGTTTCCGCTCAGATACTATGGGGGGAGCAGATGTACATAAGGGTGGAATTGAGGTTTTAAATATAAATGCTACGAAAAGTGGTAGAGTTACTACAAGACCTTTAAATAGAGGAAAGGCTGAATGGCTTAGAGAGATATTAACATCTCCAAATGTATGGACAGAAGTAAATACACAAATGCCTTTGAATCCTGATCCTGCCTTTAAAAAAATAGCTTACAGGTCTCTTACTGATATAACATCTGGTCTGAATATGGATGGTAGAACACCAAATAACTTTCAATATGTGCCTATTATAATTACAAATTCTTCTGTAGATGTATATGATAATGAAAAAGGTTTAGTAACAATGGAATTTGAATACACACACTCTCACGCAGTTGTAACTCAAAGAAATTAAATCATGGTTAAAGATATTAGGATTGAGCTTTTACAAAACAGAGAAAATGTAAGAATTAGTGGGCAAATGCTTTCAAATTCAGATTTCTCTACCTCAACAGGGTGGACAAGCCCTGCAGGTACTTGTGCCGATGCATTTACATTTAATGGTTATCAGATGGTAAAAGCAACTACAGGTTTAGGTTGTGCGAGAGCAACCCTTCCTGCAGTATTTGTAGAGGGACATACATATCAAGTAGAAGTAGCGGTGAAATCTTATAATAGAGCAGGAAGCTTACTTTTAGCTAATCACGCTGCAGGAGGAGCTAATGTTACTTTATTAAACTCAACAATCGTTCCTGCAGGAGGAGCGGGAACAGGTGGGGCCTATGGCTATTACACTACAACATGGACTCAAGGTGCATCTAATCTAAACCAAATAAGCGTTTTTGCAAATGATAGCACATCTCTAAGGTTAACATATTTAAGGGTATACAGAACAGCAGTTGATAAAAGTTCTATATTTGGAGTTTTAGATGCTAATACATCTGATGATTTTCCCCTATCTTTAACTTTTTCAGTAAACGACCCTTCAAATATAGATGCAAGGAAGGGAGCATTTAGTAAAACATTTAAAATACCTGCCACAAGAAACAATAATAAAGTTTTAAAAAATTTTAATATCCCCAACTCAACATATTTTGACGCTGCTATTTATGATAAAATACCATGTAGAATTGTGGTTGGAGGATTATTCTCATTAATTGGATTTTTACAAATAAAAGATGTAGAGAGGTTAAATGATAAGCCTATAAGTTACGGATGTGTTTATTTAGGCGATAATCTTTCTTGGAGTACAGCATTAGAAAATAAATATTTGAGTGATCTGCAGTTAGCAAACTCAACCAACTTAAAATTAAGTGCTAAATATATTATAGAATCTTGGGAATCAGATTCTGCCGACCTTAGAACGACAATAAATGGTGTAACTAGTGCTAACACTTCCCCTATAGTTTACCCATTAGTAAGTTATGGACAGGTTAATGAAACAGGAACAGATTACGGAAATAGTTTTCAATTAATTAGAGAAAAGTGGGAGAATGATTATACAGCAGGTGGTACTTATGATGTAAATCAAGTAGGGTTAGATGATACATCTATAAATAACCCTGTCAACGATTGGAGACCTCTTATATGGGTTTACAATATGATTCATCAAATTTTTCAAGATACAGGCTATAAAATATCTTCTACGTTTATTGAAAGCATTAACTTTAAGAAACTATTATACGTTATGCCTAATTTTCTTTTTAATAATGTTGATGATAGAAAACAATCAAACACATATATTGGTAATTTTAGAGATGCGAGTTGCGGTGGTACTTCACCTTCTAGCTTAGACTTACTGTTTTTTAAAAGAGATGTGAATTGGGATTTTACAGTTCCAAACCAAAGTGGAGTATTTACTCAGGAACTAACCTACCAAACCCCCTACCAACCTATACAATTTCACACAGGAAACTGTGCAGTATGTACTGCTACTGTATGTGGTAGTGGTAGGTTTCAACCTACTGCAGGATTAATAACAGATTCAAATGGATTGCTTCAACAAGACCTTTTAATAAGTTCTGCTCAAGAACCTGCATTTGGTAATGCCTATTATTCATTTTGGACAATAGCTGAAGCGGGTTATTATCAGATTACCACATCAAATATAATGTATTATTTTAATTGGCTTGAATCAGATTGGTCAGGTAGTGGAGATATTACAAATCAGACTAACTCAGGAATGGAGATTTATGGAAATATAGTGGTTCAAGTTAAAAGAGTCGGTACTTCTGATTGGTCAACAATATCATATATTGACAATCAAGAAGAACAAGCTCTTAGTAGTTTTACTGATTGTAATAACGACTATTCTTTTGGGGGAACTCTACCTACAAAAACATCTACAAATTATTTTAATATAAATGATGAGGTTAGGTTAACTTTTGGTGTGGCTCCTATTGTTAAAATAAAAGACCCTCAAGATAACTTTACGGGGACTACAAGTGTATTTGTTCAAACTGAACTTGTTGGTAGTACTTATAATCAATTTAGCAGTTCAGATGGTATGGTGACAATAGAACTTGTAAATGAGGATATTCCACCATATGGAGGTGTTTATGATCTTCAAGATGTTCTTCCTAATGACCAAAAGCAACTAGACTTTATTAAAGGAATTGCTCATTCTTTTAATCTTCAATTCTACACAAATGAATCATCTAAAACAGTACACATAGAACCATATGATGATTTTTATTTACCTCCTAGAGATGCTATTGATTGGTCTTACAAATTAGCTAGAAACTTGTCAGATTCTATGAGTTTTATTGAGAATGATTTTACTAGAAGGATTATTTTTAAATATAAAAAAGATAGCAGGGATTGGAGGGTTGATTATATGAGTAAAAAATATTTTGAAGATTCAGGTGATGTTTATCCAAAGATTTTAGATTTATCTGATGTTTATCCTGCAGGAGATACAGTATTTGAAAACCCATTTTTTGCAGGAACATATGATTCTAGGGCATTTGGAGCAGGTCAAACTCAAGTAAACGGACAGAATTTTTATACTTCATGTCTTTGGACTAATAGTAATTGGTATAATTCACCAAAAGGATATGACTTTGCACCTAGAATGTTGGTATACAATAAAATGATAATGCCTTCTACTCCTGACCCCATGTTTCAGGGTTTTAGAGCAGAAATAGGAGATGCGAGTGGATCATACTTATTTACATCTAAAAAAGTTCAAATTTCAGATGTAACTACCCTTTCTCAATCTATTATGAGTAATAATATACCTATAGCTAATTCTTTTTACACTTCAGCAACTTTTTCAAACAGATATGATTATACAAAGCAGTTTGGTCTTTCTTATGGTAATTATTGGACAAAAGATTATGATCCCTCTACAAACGCATATAACATAGTGGGAGATCAAGTAGGTAAAGGTTTATTCGAAAGATATTATAAAACTATGATTGATGGATTTTTAGGCGCACCAAAAGTAAGAATGTGTAGCATAGATTTAAAAATGAATGACATAAATAAGCTTGATTTTAGAAAAATGATTTATATTGATGGAGTTTACTACAAACTAGTAAAAGTTTTAGACTATCAGCCTCATATGAATGTTCCAACTAAAGTAGAGCTACATCAATGGTCTCCAAATGCAGGAAGTGTAGCACCTGAATATGGAGTTTGGATAAATAATACAGGTGGTATAAGGGGTACAAGCGGGTTAATTAATGATAACTCAATGGAAAACCCTAATGATGAAACACCTGGGTTAGTTTTTGGTGGATAATTAACTGATTTAAAGGTAATTATATAAATATTAAAAATATGGCTAGAATAAATATAACAGGAAGGAACACAAGAGAAAATGGCACAAAATTAAATTCGGGATTAGATACAATGTCAGATTTTAATTTAGTTACTGCTGTTGAAAATAAAGAATTTTCTCATAATGTGAGAATGAGATTCCAAACCTCATCTGGTACCACAAATGATTATTTGTCTGACTTTAGTCATATTTCTCAATTTGATAATAGCGCCTCTAGTATTATTTCAAGTGGAAGTTCTTATGATAATAAGTGGGCGGCAAATTTTTCTCAAGTGATAGCACCTTATGATTGTTTTTTAAAAAGTGTGGATGGTTATATTTCCCCTACAGGACTTAATAGTTGTGAATTATCTCAAGATATACATATATCTATATGGATGAAAGATGTAACAGTAGGAGGCACATCTTCAACTGCTGTAAATCAATTATTTACTCAAAAGTTCACTTTTGCTTCAGGACTTGGAAATAACTATGCTTTAAAAATAGACGGAACAACCGACAGTCAGGTTAATAATTCCTCTGCAGCTTATAAAATATCTTCACAAAAAGCTATAATTGTTTCAGTAAGAAGAAGTATTGAAGAAGCTTGTGGAAATTTTACAGCAAGTTTTAATCTAGTTTTTCAAGCAAAAGATAGTAGTGCTACTACTGAAGATTTTAAGTTCCAAACTATCAGCGTTGCTAATGGAAGATATGACGTAACACTTAGTAATCCTGATAAATCTTATATACCTTTTGCACAATAATAATGAGTCAATATAAATTCATAGAAGATGCCTTAAGGAAATCAGCTCCCGAAGTTATAGGAGAGCTTCAAAAAGAATTAGAACATCAGCAACATATCGCTTCAGGTGATTTGTATAATGGCTTTAAAGACAAGATAAAGGTTGGTTCAGATACTATATCCCTATTAATTACAAATAACACTCCATATATGTGGCTTGTTAATGATGGTAAAAACTCAGGGGTAAATGCCACATATGATGCTATACTTGAATGGGCTTATGAGAAAGAAGGTAGGCAAATGCTTAATTTTTCTAGTGATCAAGAGAGAGCTTTATTTGTTCAGAAAGTTAAACATAACTTAGAAAAGAAGTATTTTACAAAAACAGGAGATAAAAACGTATATCCATTTGGAGAAAAAAGATATTTTTTTATAGATATTGCTAAAAATAAAGTAGCCGCTAGTGATATTGATGAAAAAATTAGAGATGGTATAGTAGCGCAAATTGAAGATGATATAAATAAAACATTACTAAAACAAGAAATTACATTAACTATAGGATAATAAAGATATGGCTAAAAATATAGCATTAGATATTCAAATTAAAAATGTTCAAAAAATAACAGATTTAAAGAATAATCTAAAAGAATTAAGAAAAGAGCAGAGGGATATAGAGAAAGCAACTAAAGAAGGCTCTAAGAGTCAAAATATTTCTAGTACGAGATACAAAGAAAATGCAAAGGCTATTAAAAATACATCTAAAGAATTAAAAGAGGCAAATAAACAAATTAAAGATGTAGATAATTCAACTAAGAAAGCAACTAAATCTTCTAATAGCATGGCAAAGCAGTTTGTGAAAGGAGCTGCTGCTATTGGTGTTATAGTAGGTGCTTTTAGAGCTGTAAATAATGTTGTCAACTCTGTTATAACTACATTTAGTGAGTTTGAATTTGTTATGGCTAAAGTAAATGCTGTTTCAGGTGCAACAGAAGCAGAGTTTAAGTCTTTAACAGAAACTGCAGAAGAACTAGGTCGTACAACTTTCTTTACTGCAACTCAGGTTGGAGAGTTAATGTTAAATTTCTCTAAATTAGGTTTTACAGCACAAGAAATTCAAAATGCGGTTCAGCCAACACTAGATTTGGCAACAGCAACAGGTAGTGATTTAGCTAGAGCGGCTACAGTAGCAGGTGCAGCAGTTAGAGGATTTGGATTAGATGCTAGTGAAACTGAGAGAGTGGTAGATGTTATGGCTGTTTCTTTTAGTAGTTCAGCTATGAATATAGAGAAGTGGCAAACATCTATGACAAAGGTTGCTCCTATTGCTAAGTCAGCAGGATTCTCTATTGAAGATACTGCAGCTATAATGTCAAAACTTACTGATTCAGGTATTGAAGCTTCTATTGCGGGTACATCTTTAAGAAACATATTGCTAAAAATGCAAGACCCTACATCAGAACTTTCTATGAGATTCGGCTCAACAATACATTCATTAGATCAATTAGTTCCTGCTATGAAACAATTTGTTTCAGAAGGTGGTAGTATGGCTGATGTAATGGAGGTTGTAGATTTAAGACAAGCGGCAGCATTTGAACAGATGCTTACAACTGCAGATGGAACTTTAGCATTAAGAGATTCAATGAGAGAGGCAAATGGAGAAGGAGCTAGAATGGCTGCTATGGTTGGAGATACTCTACAAGGAGCTTTCTTAAAATTCACTTCTGCAGTTCAAGGTATATCTATATCTGTTATGAAAGGTTTTGCAGAAGGACTTCAGGGAGCTATAGAGAATATAGCGTCATTCTTTAATGTTATAGCTAATAATAGTCAAGTAATAGTAAAAACAATAAAATTAGTTACCACTCTAGTTAAATGGTTTGGTCTTTATAAGTTAGGGGTTGTGGGCGTTAGTGCTGCAACAAAAATTGCTACAAAATTAAAATATACTTATTTAAGGTCTTTAGTTGCAGTAAAGTTAGGTACGCAAAAGCTCTCTTTAGCAACACTTACATTGAAAAGGGCTTATCAGGGATTAGTAAGCGGAACAGGAATAGGTTTAGTATTAGTTGCATTATCAGAAATAGTACCTAGGCTATTAAAAACTAAAGAGGTAACTGAAGAACTTGTAAGCTCAACAGAAAAAATAAATAATGCTTATTTCGACTCAATAAAACCAATAGAAAAACTTAAAACTACTTCAAAAGAATTGATAAGAGTTAGGGGATTGATGAATAATATGGTTAGTGATGGATTAGTTGTTTTAGACAATGAAGGCAAAACTATATCAGGAACTGTTATACAGCAAAAAACATATAACAAGTTAAAGGGTCAGGCAGCAATACTAACTAGAGGATTAAATAATGAGTTAAAAAATAATGACCAAAATTTAATAACTGAAAAAACAGCTATTGAGGATGTGGCTTCAGCTATTGATAGTCTAACCGAATCATTAATCAATAAGGCTCTAGTTAAAGGTTTTGAAAGTCAAATAGAAAAAGTTGCTGAAGTAGCTGCCAATGCAGAGGTAGCAAGACAAAAAATGATTTCAGTTCTAGGTATTGAAAGTAGTGATTTGTTGGAGGGTGTAGGGTTAACAATAGAAGATTTATTAGATGGTGAAATTGAAAGCTTAGAGAAGTGGAGTGGGGTGTATGAGGAGTCCGCAAAAAGATTTAAGGTAGCAAACAAAATATTACAAGATGCAGGGTTTGAAACTTTTGATGACTTAAAAGAGGCTCTAAATGGATCAGATGATGAGATTAATGCTGTAACAAAAGCATTTGACAAATTAGCAGGAGGAGATGGTATAGCATCTTTAGTTTTATCTTTAAAAGGACTTAATAAAGGAACAGGTGAAGGAGAGGCTACTATAAAAAAGTGGTCAGACACAATGGCTGATGCCTTGCTTAAAGTTAAGGAGGAATTTACAGATATTGGAAAAAGCAGGGAAGATTATCAAAATAGAATTATTGAGGTAACTCAAAATGTTTTACAGGATGAGCTAGATTCTTTAATTAAGGTAGAGAAAAAAACAAAATCACAATCCGATAGAATAGTACAAATCAAAACTAAACAAGCGGAATTGACAATGAAGGCTAATGATATTGCCTTTAAAAAGGAAATTAAAGATTTAAGCAATAGACACGATACAGAAAAAACATTTATAAAAGATAAATTCACTATTAATGGAAGAATAACAGAAGAAGGCAACGCTGCGTTGTTAAATTCTGAAATAGCTTTTTTAGGTGAAAAAGCAGATATTTATTCGAAATACGGAGAGTCTATTTTACATATAGATAATGATATAGCAGATAATAGGAGAGAACTTCATGACAAAAACATGAGACTTTTTCAAGAACAGGTAAGTGCTTTAGGTGGTGTGGGCGGTGCTTTAACAAGTTTGGCAGGAGATAATGAAAAGCTTAATGCTGTAAAAGAGGCAGGTAATAAAATATCTCAAGTTGCTAATATATTATCCACTATATCTACGTTAAGAACAAACCTAGAAACTATAGCTACATTTAAAAAGAATGCTGCTGAGTTAATAGCCAACAATACTGAAAAAATAGGCATAGGGCTAGGACAAATAGATAATACTGTAACAGCACAAGGAACAGGATTAAAAGTAGCAGAAGCAACATCTACTTTAACTTCTGCAAGTGCTAAAACTGTAGATACAGGAACTACTATAGCAAACACAATAGCAACAACTCTTAGTCTTATACCTAAAGCTATAAGTACTATTTTAAGTGGAGCAATGGCAATTCCATTTCCGGGAAATTTAATTGCTATAATAGCAACAATGGCTTTAGTTAAAAAAGTCATGAAGTTTGAGAAAGGAGGATTAATAGAAGAAAATAATAAGTTCGCTAAAGGAGGTGTTGTTAATTCAGAAGAAAAATTCGCAAAGGGAGGTTTTGTTAAAGAAAAAAACAACACTATAAATAATGATATTAATTCAGAATATAGTAAGAAGTTTGCGGATGGGGGTATGGTTGAAGGAAGATCACACGCTCAAGGAGGTGAAAAGTTTGATGTGGGTGGAAGGGTTGTTGAACTAGAAGGCGGAGAAGCTGTTATAAACAAGAGAAGCACACAAATGTTTAAAGGGCAACTTTCTAAAATTAATGAAGCAGGTGGAGGTGTTAAATTTGCAGATGGAGGTTTGTTAAATAACCCTCAGTTTGCTAACCAACAATTTAGCTCAGGTCTTAATAAAAATACAGGGATGCAGAAGGTATATGTAGTAGAATCTGACATAACTAGTAGTCAAAAAACAGTAAATGTACTAGAGGCTAGTGCAACAATTTAAAAAGTAAACATATGTTTGTTAGTAAAAAAGTAAAAAAAGATAGGTTAGATGTGTGT
>TARA_R110002020_G_scaffold449253_3_pt1 | contig 17140 bp, 17 predicted proteins | sample TARA_R110002020 | Tara Oceans TARA_R110002020 (sample SAMEA4396489) | marine metagenome | biome: Westerlies Biome; feature: [MES] marine water layer (ENVO:01000295) within the mesopelagic zone...; material: water (ENVO:00002006), including particulate matter (ENVO:01000060) such... | reverse complement strand
GCAAGACGTGCTGATAGACAGGCACAAAAGCAGGCAGACGCTGATGCAGAGGCACAAACTCTTCAAAGAGAACGTGCAACAACAAATTTATCTCAACAACTTAATACTCCAGAAGTACGAGGTGCTCGGCGCTCAAAAGATGGAGGATTTGAAGATGGAGTTATACCTGCTGTACGCAAAGCATTTAGGAATAAGGATTCAGCACAAAGAGTAATTGGCGATGAAAATTCAGGATTAGTATTTGCTATAAATAATGAAATTGCAAAATGGAAAAAGCTTTTTGATGATGCTGATACTGAATTGCAAGCAATGATTGGGCAAAGAAATGCCGCTATTGCAGCAGCAGGAAGAACTGCTGATGGAAATCCAAGAGTTGTAGTCAATGAAAATGTTAGCCTTGATTTACCAAAGAATAAATACATATGGCAGGCTGTAGCAGCCAAAGATCAGTTAGACCCTGTTGCCGCTGACAATCTCCGTAAAATAGTTGCTAAAGAATATGATCTTAGGAAAGCAAGAGCTACCGCACAACGTCAATACGATTTGGCACGTACTCCAGTAAAGAGAAAAATACCACCTGTTAAACCAGAGAATCCAGATGCTAATCAAGGGCCGTATCTACAAGGACTATTAGACCAAAACCAAAAACAACTTGCTGCTGCACAGAAACAACTAACTCGTGCAAATGGCCCTGGGGATAGGCTGCGATCTATTCTGAGAAGAGAATATCTGGCAACAGGTGGTGGTGCCACTGGATTTAGATTACTGGAAGACCTTGCAGAAAGACCACCTTGGAATTCTGAAGACTTGGTGACTGGTAGACAAAAAGATCTTGAACTACTAAGAAGGCTTAGAGATGAAGAGCCTGCTCCTGAACCAGATGTACTATCTGATGTATTGCCAGATCCTACGCAACCGGAACCACCTCGATTCCAGAGAGAAGTAACAGCACGAGAGCAGATGCTAGAACGATCTGCAATAGATGAAGCGGCAGAAAGAGAAGCGTATCAAGGTGCTGTTGCTCAACAACTTGCAGCACAAACGGTAGCGTCATATAGAAATATTGTAGAAGAAGCCGCTAATACTGCAAACGATGTTGGGTTAGCTGAAGCACGAGGCGGGCCAGGTTTTGTACCATTGCGTACTGTTAATGAACCTCCATCCAATCTGGATCATGTTTCTGAAACACCACCTCCGATAGATCCAACTGATCCAGGGCGTGGATATATTCCTCCTACAGGACAAACACGTACTGCAACTCCTGATGAGCCATATGTGAATAAATGGCGCGGAGCAAATTACAAAACGAAATTGAAACAAGAGGCAGAGAGTAAGAAAACAACAGGTTTGGCTTGGAAATTAGCTAACTATTTAGATGAAACAACGTTGAGCAACAGTTCAGCGCCAAAACGTTGGAGTCAACAATCGCTTAGGTTTGCTCTTGGGTCAGTTAATAAATACCTCGCAACACAATCATGGGCTGCGATGGTTCTCGGATCTTTTGCAAGCATGATGGCAAGGAGAGGACAGCTAGCGGGTGCTGACGTAACCAAATTTATAGAAAGCTTTATTGGGCGAGGTAACTCAAGAGTTGAGGATATCTACAACTGGTTCCCAATGAAAACAGAAGGCAAAAACAGAGGTAAATGGGGTACCAGTGAGCTATACGCGTGGGATGTCACTGAGATGTACTGGCTTCACAAATATGCTCAAGGATTTGATGAGGCTGGTAACGCTATTAACAGATATGACATTATTAACTCGTTTGTGCATAACAAGATCGACACTGGATTCAAACAATTCAAACCGTTTTTCTTTGAGCCAACGACGGGAAAACTGAAGTCTGTAGCAAATGTAGATGCTTTTTTTGATGCTTTCTTTGCTAAACATTCACCACGTACTGCACGCTTGTTGTTTGATGAAGAGGTTCCTGTAGGTGCAAATGGAGTACGGAAGTTCCTTGATGAACTGGGTACGTTCCAAGATGAAATAGATATGGCTATAGAGGGTGTCTCTACTCCTATTGGTATTAGAAACGGGAGACGACTGCTGAGAAGGGAAGTCTTTTCTTTTGCCAATGGCAGAAGAGCATTAGACAGAACTAAAGCTAATGCCGAAAGGACACATCAATCAGTTCAATCGGGTGTAGCAAAAGGCGTTGACTACGAGTTTAATTTTGTTGAGATGCTTGTGCAGCAAAACTCTCGTGCGTTTGCAGAAGAATTAAGCAGAGAACTTACCCGACTAGCATTTGATAAGAGAGATGGGTTTGCCATTGCACTAGATGGTCTTGCTGGCAAATTTATACGAATGAAATATGAAAAGGGTTCAACGTCTGTTCAAACTCCCACATACAAACAGTTATCTAAGAAGCTACAAAACATCATCACTAATCTTGAGCGACGGATGAAAGAAATAGAATCTACTTATGAGTCGCGTATTGCTTCTATTAACCGTGTTGATATAAAGACACAGAAGCCGCTACATACACTAGCAGAGAGGAAAGAACTAAAAAGGAAGTATGACAGCGAGCGGCAAGCTAGCATAAAAGTTCTGGATGACGAATTAGTAAGACGAATGAAATCTGATGCTAATGCAGAACTGTCCATACCAAGTTCAGTCTTTTGGGCAGGAAGCCGAGACGGCATGATCACTCTTGCAGAGATGCAGCATATTTTCAGGGGTGGGCGTACAAATGTATTACCTGCACAAATATGGAAGTCATTATTCCCAAACAAACCAGGGTTAATAGATCCAACTCCTGATGGGCCTAATGGCATAGATATGGCTGGTATCCGTGGCTTTATTCCAGCAAAGGAAATGCGTGCTGTAGAAGACGCTATGCGTAGTATAGCAGCGTTACAAGGTGGGCCAGGGTTGCTTCCAGAACCAGGCCGTGTCACACGTGCCTTGGCAACAACAGCAGACTTTTGGCGTGTTATGTCCACAGGGTTTGACTTCGCATACCAGTTCACAGTTGGTCTGCCTCTACTACTTAGAGATCCAGTTGGCTGGACTAAGATGACTGGGTACTCTGTTACAGCGTGGTTTGATCCAAACTGGCTAGCTAGAGCACTCAGAAGAGATCCCAGATTAGAAGCAGATATACGCGAACTTATAGAAACAGGGCTAGGCACTGGTGACTCAGAGGTATTTAGATTCTTTGAGAGAGGTTCGCGTTCAATGCGAACTCCAGGAGTCATAGACACTGATGAATATATAAACTTCCTTAAAAAGGGTAAGCCTGAAACTGAGAACTTTGTTATTGCTAAAAGGGGTTATAGAGCAGTAAGAAGGCAAACTATAGATAGGTTCCAACGGTCATATAACACAGGTGCAGTTATGGCACGTGTGTATTGGTACAGGGCGTTGAAGCCATACTACAGACGTGCTGATGGTAGTTATGACTACTTAGGACTAAAGAACAATATCAACCAGTTAGTAGCTGGTTTGAATACAACAGATCTAGGGTTAAGTGTCAGGCAACGACAGTTTGAAAACTTCTTCGTAGGATTATCGCCAAGGCTTACACGGTCTATTGGCGCACTAGTGTTGGATGCGAACAGAGCAATAGGTAACATATCGAGAAGAGAGATCCAGTTGCAGTTTTCTATGTCACAAGGGCGATTAGGGAAATCTCCTCTACAAGCTGCAGAAGAGAAAGCCCGTGCTGCAGGCAGAGCATTAACTCCAGCTGAAGCACAGCGTGCTGCAGAACTAACAAAGCAGGCAATAGCTTTGGGCAATGTGTCAACAGTCTTATTTGCTACTTTAGCTACAGCATGGGTCGCAACATACACAGCAGCGAGTGCTCGTGGACATTCTCATGATGATGCTCAGGCTATAGCAATGAGAAGCATTAACCCGTTAGAGGGTAAGAAGTACATGTCTGCAAATCTCGGCAGCCTAGGCTATGTTGGCATAGGTGGCTTCATGAGATCATTAAATGCATTGCAATCCAAATTACTCTTTGCATCAGCACAAGCTGTTGAAGGTGATACCGATGCACTGGCAGATTTTATTACATTTGACAAGTTTGAAAATCCATTGCTTGCAACAATTATGAATAGAGGTGCGCCTGCAGTTCAAGCATTCCAAGGTGTAGGCGAATTTGTAACAGAAAAAGATTTGGCTTCATTCGATGTTATAGAAACTAAATTTGATCTAGCTAGGCATATAGGAGAAAGCTTCACTCCATTTGCTCTGCAAGGACTAATTGAAGGTGAAAACCCATTGACGTTTCCGTTTGCTATCACAGGATTGAGAACATCAAAGCTGACAGCATCGGATACTCAACTCATAGTCGCTGATAAGGCGCTTAATATCGATATCGATAATGCATACGATATAGAGGAGTCCTGGGTTAAACACAACGTGCTAGAGCCTATAGGGTTAGCTGCGTTTGGCCCAACTATTTTGGAAACAAACTCTCCGTATGGTGTATATACCAGACGTAGACTGCAGTTAGAAGCGCAATTTCTTTCTGAAATGATGGCTGAATATGCTGCTGGCGGAACAGATTACGAATTGCGTAGTATCTATTATGAAAAACGAAGAGAAAATAGAATCAGATTAGATGAGATGGAAAAACAAGTTGGCCTTGAACCAAGGTCGATTTCTAAAGATAAAAGACCTATTCAATGGGCAGTACGAGCTACGAGTGATCTCTATGAGTCACCCGAATATATATTGGCATTAAAGGGCGATAAATCTGATGTACTGGAAGAACTGAAAGCAAACTTATTTGCAACCTTTACTCCAGAACAGATCGAAGCTGCTCAAAGATCCAAAGCCCCTATACATAGAGAAATATTTGCTATCTTGAAACCAGAATCTCAAAAAGAATACATCGATATATTTGATAGCAGAGTGCGATGGATTAAAGAAAATGCTAAAAGTTCTGAGTACGCCACTAAGATGATCATGTGGCTGAAAGATTCTATGTTCCCATCGCTAAATGTCCCACGTGGTGTAGTCGAAAAGGAAGCACCACGAAGGTCTGTAACTATGGCAACGACATTAAGGCAAGGACAACCATTGGGAGCAACAACATTGGGAGAAGGAAGTCCGTTGGGAGCAACGACTTTACGTCAGGGAAACTTAGTAACACCGAGGTAAGTATTGGAGGCAGAGGGACATGACGATGCAGAATGACGATATACAGGTTGAAGAAGCTCCAGTAAGTGATTCAGTTACGACATATGACTTAGATACGCTGGGTACAGATCTAATAGATACGACGAATGCTCAAGTAGATATTGCTTCTGAACCAGAAGTATCACCACCAGATGCACCAGCCGCACCACCACCTGCTCCAGATCCAGCACCAGATAGCCATCTACTTGAGATGGCTCAACGTAATCAGGCTCTACAGCAGCAGGTTGATCAATGGACACAATGGCAAAATCAACAACAACAGGAGCGAGAAATCGCTGCACAGATTGATGCAAGACGTGTTGAGCTAGAAAATGCAGGCTGGTCTGAAGACCAAATTCAATCTACTGTTACGCGTGAAACGTTGTTTCAGAGGCGTGAAGCTGAAATGCAGGCCAACTTGCAACGTACACAGTTGTACGAACAAGGTAGGTACAGAGCAGCTATGTACTATGCCAAACAGCATGGGGTTGACTCTGATCAATTGTTGTCTTACAACAGTCCACAGGAGATGGAAACCCGTGCAAAGGAGATGTCTCGTATCAGCCAACTAGAGGCAAAACTGGCGAAGTACGAGAAATCACAAGTACCACCACAAACATTCGAGAGTGGGACATCGCAGATATCTACATCATCGAATGAAGAACAGTGGATGGATAGGTACAACGCAGGAGATCGATCTCCAGAAGCTTTAGCCGCAGCGAGGCGAGCGGCAGGATTAGGATAAGGAGGTGCTGAATGGCACAGACCGCAACGACTGGTAATCTTGAGAATGCACAGCGCACCATCATCGCTGCCGCTCGGTACACCGAGGAGCACAATGCTCCAGCGATGGCGTTGATTGAGAAGTTCACCCTTGGTAAGGGTGAGAAGACAGTGACCGTACCAAAGGTAGGTCAGATGTCGATGAGTGACCTTGTTGATGGTCAAGACATCATTGATGAAGAAGACATTGGAATGACCACGGTAGACCTCACTGCCTCTGAGGTTGGAGCTAAGGTCATCCTTACGGACAAACTGGTTCGCCAGAGTGCTCCTAATGTTATGGCGATCATTGGGCGTCAGCTTGGTGATGGTATGGCAAGGAAGAAGGACACAGACGTTCACTCGTTGTACACCAACTTAAATGGTGGAACGAAGCTTGGTACGGCAGGCACGTCCTTCAAGGTTACCAATGTGCAAGGAATCATTACTTACGCAAAGGCTAACAAGTTTGGAAGCCAGCTTTACATCCTTCACCACCCCAATGCGGTTGCTTACCTATCCAAAGAAGCAGCAACTGTTGGAACTACGGCAGGTGGAGCAATCCCCGATGGCTGGACTGCTGATCTTCTGAAGAATTTCTTCAGTGGCCTTCGCCCATTGAACAATGTTCCGATCTTTGAGGACGGTAATCTGTCTGTTGACTCTTCTGACGATGCCATCGGTGTTATCGCTGACAAGTCAGCTATGGCCGTTCTTGTCTCTGTTGACACGCGAACTGAACGTCAGCGAGATGCTTCGCTTCGTGCCACTGAGGTTGTTATGACTGCCGACTATGGCGTCTTTGAACTCGATGACTCCAGAGGGGCAGGTCTTACATACGACGCAAGCGCACTGAGCACGACTGGTTAGATCAATTAGTTAAGTGAGGTGAGAGGGACATGCCAGGGATAATGGAACGTAATCAACAAAAGGTTGAGCTAGCTCAGCTAGGGTATTCATTGAAATACATAGATGACTGGCCTCCAAAGACTACGCTGTACAGGCACAAACCTAGTTATAACGTAGAAGGGATGATTGTTGAGGACATAGGGACAATGGCACCTAATGTTCCAGGAAATCCTGACTATGTCCTGAGTAAGGCAAGGATCGGTATGTTCCCGTGGCTTCCTAGTGCTACTTGTGAATGCAAATGGTGCAAAGAGAGGCGTGTGAATACTAAAATCAAAGAGGTGGTGACGGAGGAAGATCCCTCCGTTATTACTATCGAGGTTTAGCTAGGTGTAACGAAGGCCGTGCCTAGCGATATATTAACAACGGCGTTCGCAGGGCTTTGACCCTGTAATAAGGAGAAGTGTTATGGCATTTCCAACGACAGTTTACTTGAGTTATGGACAAGAAAAAGTCGAGACTGAAGAGCAGAAGCAGAAGCTCGGCACAAGGGCTGTAACTCCCGATGGCAGGGTATTTTACTACGCCAAGAATAGCTCTGCGGCAATTACGCCAGCGGGGAAAATCTGTGATGGTATTGCTGCAGTAGCAGCACATGACATGGACGTAGCTGCTGCGGCAACTTCTGCTGGTGCAACCTCGTTTACGAGTGGTACATCCCTGACAGTTACCAAAAACCAGTATGCGGATGGATACGTTCTCTTCAATGATGGCCCAGGACAGGGCGAGGTATACCGCATTAAGAGCAATACCGCAGTATCAGGAGCCACTGGCTTAGAAATTACTATTGACGAGCCAGACGGTTTAAGGACTGCGCTTACAACGTCATCGTTGTTTGGTCTTGCGTACAGCCCCTACACAGATGTAAAGATTATTGACGGTGATGGAACTATGACAACTGGGCCATTAGGGGTTAACCCAATCCCTGTCACCGCAAGTTACTATTTCTGGCTACAGACAGCAGGTATTGCTTCTGTGTTGTCTGGGGCAGCAGTGGCGGTTGTTGGTGACGCTATTGGCGTCAGCCAAGCTTCGGGTGAGTCTGGGGCATTTGACCTCTGGGACGTTTCTTCCGAAGAAGACACCGCACCAATCGGTACTGCGATGGGGATACCATCTGTGGATACTGATAACCAGATCGTGATGTTGAACATCAGGAACTAGTTTGGGAGTAGAGGGACATGCACGATATATGGGTGCCTAATGGGGCCGTCCACAATGTGACGGCCCCCTTGGGATTAAGCGTTGAGAGTGCTAGGCCAATAATTCACCATACATTTACCTTACGTGGTAGAGACAGATGGGGTGTTGTTCATCAAGAACGCATTATTGTTGTACAGCATCCTGATGAGGGCCAAGCAGAACTTGACCAAAAGATAGGTGAAGCTACAGAAACGTTCCAGACAAAGCTCCGTGAACGCTATGAGAAAAGACCACCTACTCTTGAGGAAAAGAAGGAGATTGGAAAGGTAATGGATCAGATACGTATTGCTGCCATGCGTAGGCGTGAAAGCACAAACAATCTGATCTACTATCAGAAAAACTTTTAGGGGGACAAGAGGGACATGGCAGATGAGAAAATAATGCCTGCTGATCTTGAAGAATTGTTCAGGGTCATGCCAGAGGCATCAAAGCAGATGCAGATTATTATGCAGAAACGAGTGATTGCAGATCTTGAAGCTGAAGTGGATAGCCTGAAACAATCACAGAAAGGTGGGACAAGTGCCAAAAGTAGGTAAAAGGAAATATCCGTACACCCCTGCTGGAATGCGTCAAGCCAAAGCTGACGCATCGAAGATGGGTAAGACTATGAAGGCTGGCAACGCTAAGAAAAAGAAACGGTCTTAGCAGTATGCACTAAGGGAGGAACGCATGGCGGTAATCCAGGGAAGAACTCGTGAACAGCTTAGGCAGTCCATAGGATATAACCTCGGTGCCCTGCGTACCTCTACTGCATCTGGTGGCAGCACTACTACTGTTGTTGATAACACGCTTGTTGTAGGTGGTGCAGATCGCTACAACGGCAAATGGCTAGTTCTACAGGACGCTGATGCTTCAACCAATGATGGCATCGTTAGGCGTATTACAGACTCTGCAGTATCTAGCAATATCTTTACTCTGACATTTATGCCTGCTGCATCAGCTTCTGTTGCATCATCAGATACCTATGAAATGTGGGACGATAAGTACCACCCACAAAGAATCAATGACTTTATAAACCAGGCCATCATTGATGCTACTGGTCATGCGTATACGTACAAAGAAAACATATCGCTACATGGTGATGGATATACAGCACGGTTCGATATTCCTTCTACGTTGCAGATGGTGAATAGAGTTGAGTACAGAAGCAAGGTCACCTCAAAGGTTATTCATAGGTGTGATACAACCTTTGATGAGGCTACAGATAGCGACTTTACACAGGCATCTGACACGCAAAACAGGAAGCAAGGAACAGGATCGCTCAAGATTACCGTTGCTGTAGGTGCATCAGCAGGAGATCTGATATCAGATTCTATAACCAGTAGCGATCTTTCAAAGTACGACACAATAGAAATGTGGGTACGAAGCACAGTGGCTACAAGTGCTGGCAACCTGAAGCTTCTTCTTGATGACAGTGCGTCATGTGCAAGTCCAATAGAGACGCTTGAGATACCAGCGCTCACTGCGAATACGTGGACATTTGTTCGTATGTCTCTGTCTACACCACATCTTGATACAGCAATAATCTCTGTTGGTCTTGAGTACGATTCAGATCTTGGTGCGTGCGTTATCCATATTGATGACATCGTTGCTGTTGCAAATGACACAGCTATTTGGGAAAAGCTGGATAGGCGTGCATGGCATATAGATAAGCAGGCACAAGACCTTATCCTGCACGACGATGCACGATCTACCCTTGGCTACAAGCTCATAAAGCTCGTTGGTGGTGGTGCTCCAGCACTTCTGACTGATGACTCAACATCAAATGAGATCGATGATCAATACGTAATCACTCGTGCTACAGGTATGGCTCTTGCCTCTGTAGGTGGTGGATCTGCTACTGATGCAGATGCAAGCGCACAGCGTGCGGCGTTTTGGTTTGGACTTGCAGAGCAATCCAAGCGATCATTCCCACTTCTTGTTGATGCGAGGCTTGTGAAGTAATGGCAGCAGTTGTTGTTGATAACAATGAGATCAGTCTGAATGGTGTGTACTACCCACTCGCACGACCTGTGCAGAGTGTGCTGGCATCTATCTATCCAAGCAAGGTCGTTATTGGTGACACGACACGTGACTCACAACTGTATTCATCTATCGTGTCATGGTCTGACTGGCGTGGTGGTATAGGTATTGAGCGTATGCGTGGTGCTGCTGATGTAAACAGAGCATGGTACAGCACCTGTCAGCTACGGTATAACAACCACCTTGTACTTCCAGGATTGGTAACAGCAACAACATCACCAAGTCACGGGTTGTCTGGGGCAACTGTTAATGCAATCAACCAGCTTGGCAATGATGTGTACGCTGCTTGGTCAGCACTCGGGGTGAACTCGCAGATCTTTAAGTATGCAGAGGCATCTGATAGCTGGGGTTCTGCAGTAGCAACAACGCCTGATGTTGTAACAGACAGCACGGTATTTACTGATGCAGCCGGAACTAGTTATCTGGTGTTCGCGCATTACGATTCTGCTGGTAGCGGATATACCTACTCATCAAATGGATCTGACTGGACAAATGATACTGCTGATGCAAAGTATCTGACTGTTTGGGATGAAAGACTTTGGGGAATAGATAATACAGGCCAGCTATGGTACGCATACTCAGTTGGTACCGAAGTTAATGACTGCAAACTACCATCACCTGATGGCTCTGTGACTGCGTTATTTGTAGCTCGTAATGCTGCAGGTACACCTATTATCTATGCTGCAACGATTGATGGTTTGTTTGCTCACGATGCTGAGAACTCACGATTTGTTGAGACGCAGATGGCGTTTCCTACCCACCCTGATAATGGAAGAGGCACAACGAAATGGCGCGATAGCGTTTATATCCCATCAGGTCTTGGCATCTACAAGTACATCAATGGTACGAATGCAGCGGTTATAACGCCTACGGGGCCAGATAGAGATGATGGATTACCTACAACCTACAGAGGCACTGTCAAAATATTAAAGGGTACTCACAATGAGTTACTTGCAGCTATCGATGCTACATCTGCACCATCTCCTGTAGGTGCAACAAATCTTGCACAGAACCAGTCGTCTGGCACAAACCATATTGGAGCCTTTGTTATAGAACCTAGCACAGGGAATAGCTCAATCATTGGCTACAACGAAATGGGATGGGAAACAAAATGGGTTGCGACTGACGCTGGTAAGCAGATCGACTCTTTGCATGTTAGCAATTTGAAATCAGGTGTAAGTGGCACAGTAAACTACCGCGTATGGTGGGGATTCAACAATGTTGTTTACAACATGGCGCTGCAACGTGACATCGTAAATCCATCACAGCTACCTGAGTTTACCTATAGCACAACAGGATTCTTAGAGACACCCTGGTTTGATGCATTCCAGACTGAGGTGGATAAGCTTGCTTTGCAGCTAAAGGTAGAAGTAGATGATGCTACATCTGATGAAACAGTCCTAGTGCAGTATGCAACAGATTACACAGAAAGCTATACATCACTAGGAACTATCACCAGTGATGGGGTAACGACATATTCTCTGCCTACATCTGCTTCACCAGTAGGTATTGAGTTTCGATCTATAAAACTAAAGCTTACCCTGAGCCGTGGTGCTTCAAACACGAAAAAGACTCCTGATGTCGTATCAATGGTGTTGGTGTACAGAAAGAAACTTGAGGCTAAATGGGGTCATCAGGTACAAGTGGATATCAACCGTGAGTATCGTGGTAAAAGCCCACAAGAACTACGTTCTGCTCTGGTTACTGCAATTGAAAAGACAACACTTGCAGAGTTTACGTTCAGGGATGACACAGGCGGTACTCGGAATTACTACGTAGATGTACGTGCAGCCTCTGGTATTGAATACACAGGGTATGACGAGCGTGGCACAACATCTATCACATTGGTGGAGCCATGAAGTTCTACGCAAACAGATCGCGAGTTGGGACTGCTGGCACTGCTGTTGCTTTGTCTGCAGCCTCTGGTGCTCCTGATTCTAAAAACAAGATTAAGTACATCAAAGTATCTGCAAGGACAGGGAACAGTGGTGTTGTGTATTTTGGTGATTCGACAGTAGCAGCAACGCTTGGGTATGAGTTGTCAGCAAATGACAGTGTTGAAATAGATTTACTGAACACTACTGCATCACTTCCATTTGCTGACTTCTATGCAGATGCGAGTGCGAACAACCAGGATCTAGACTGGGTTATTGTTGTTGAGTAATGGCTATCAATCCAGACACAGTTGTCACGCCTGAATGGTGGGAGGGATCTGTTCCAGAGTGGATAACATACGAATCATTAGAGAAGGCAGGAAAACAACCAGGGATTGACTTTACATACCAGTCGCCGTTGCTTGGTGGGCGTATACAGAAGGGTGGTGTTGTCATTGACTTTGACTTTAGCAACCCTCCAGACCTCGCAATCAACGTACAAGGAGTATATTTCCACTATCAATTTGGAGTGGAAACGCGGGCAAGAGACGAAATGATAAGAGCACAATTAGCAGGTAGTGGACAGATCCTTATCTTTATTGATGAGGATGATTTACTAGAAGATCCTGACTACTATGTAATGGAGGCTCTCAGATATAGAGATCACTCTCGTTTAGGTACTGGGGGATAGATATGGCAGTTAACTTTAGAGGTTATGTATTTGATGATTCTGGGAGTGCCGTAAGTGGTGCCACTGTCCAGTTGCTTGAAACGGGAACAACAACAGAAGAGGCGTCAACTACTACGAATAGTGATGGACTATGGTCGTTTGCAGAAGCTGACCAAGATCGCTATGACGTTAAGGTTACGTCTGGATCAAGTGTTCGTTACCGAAACTGGGATGATTCGATCTCTCTAAAAGAGATCGATATTCGTAACAACGCAGCGGCAACTACTCCCGCTTTGACGGTAACCAATCTTACGAATAGCGCGTCCAATCAGGTAGCGATATTTAGAGGAGCTAACTCAACCCGTGCAGATAGCGATGAGATCTACATATCGTTTGAGCTAGCTGACGATGGTGGAAATCTCCATGAATTTGCTCGTATCACTGCAGAGGCGGTTGATGTATCTAATACATCAGAGGATGGGCAGATACGATTTGGTGTAAGCGTTGGCGGAACAATGACTGACGTTTTCACAATCAACGCCACGGCTGCTGGTGCTACGGATATGACGCTTGATGTATCAGGCGATCTCACCCTTGATGCAGATGGCGGCGATGTCTTTTTCAAAGATGGTGGAACAACCTTTGGATCTGCAACCAACAACTCTGGAAACCTGATTATCAAATCAGGGACCACTACTGCTTTAACATTCTCTGGTGCAGATGTAACGGTAGCTGGAGATGTCACCATCTCAGGTGATGACCTGAAGATGGCTACCAATACGGACACATACATTCTGGTAGCTGATGGTACTAGCTACAACCCTGTTGCCATCTCAGGTGATGTGACAATTGCCAACAATGGCGCAGTCACCATTGCTAATAATGCAGTCGAGTCAGGGATGCTGAATAACAACGTTATCTCTGGGCAGACAGAGCTAGCTTCAGGTGGCATTGCTGCTGCTGATGAGATTGCTATCAGTGACGGTGGTACGCTCAAGAAGATAGGCGTAGATAACTTAATCATAGATTCTCCAGCACTGGTTACTGAAGCTACGATAGCAAATGGTGACTACGTACTGTTCCTTGATGGAGGAGCTACAGGATCTACAAAGAAAGAAGCGTTAGCAGATGTTGCAACGCTATTTGCTGGCACAGGTATATCTGCTAGTGCATCAGTACTGAGCCTTGATGCAGCACAGACTGGCATCACCTCTCTGTTGGCTACTGATATAAAGATTGGTGAGGATGACCAGACTAAGATCGACTTTGAGACTGATGACGAGATTCACTTCTACGCTGCAAACGTACATGAAGTAAGCCTTGTCGCAAATGTGCTGCAGCCAGCTACAAGTGATGGGATTGCACTCGGAACAGGTAGCTTGATGTGGTCTGATCTGTTTCTTGCAAGTGGCGCTGTTGTTAACTTCAACAATGGTGATGTCACTCTTACTCATGCATCGAACACACTGACCGTAGCTGGTGGAACACTTGCCACTGCTGCTTTGACAACTAGCACTATTGTTGCTTCTGCAATCATCAAGACTGATGACGCAACAGATGCTACGTCTACAACTGATGGATCACTACAGACAGATGGTGGTCTAAGCGTTGAGAAAGATGCAATATTTGGGAATGACATAAAATTACTGTCAGACAGTGCAGTATTCAACATGGGTGCTGGAAGCGATTTCACCATCACACATGACGGTACAACTGGTGCAACTATCGCAGGTAATCCACTCACGATGGATTCTGCAGCAGATATCATCTTGGACGCTGGCGGTGCAGACATCATCCTGAAAGATGATGGCACTCAGTACGGTGCGCTTACCAACAGCAGCGCAACAATGCTTTTGAAGGGCCATGTGTACCATCTACAGGTCATGGTCTTTAATGCTGCTACTGACTGCTCAACAGGTGATGCGAAGTACACATTCCTTGTACCAGCATCTCTTAATGGCGCAGAACTTGTAACCATTGCAGCCCATTCAGGGCTTGATGCCAGCGATACAGGGCCAGCAGGTGCATCGATAGATATACAGTTACGTAGGGTAAGGTCTGGCACAGACGCAGATATGTTATCTACCGAACTTGGTATAGCTGACGGTGCAGATGCGAGTGCTGCTGGTGCTATCAATGCATCTAATGATGACTTGCAGACTGCTGATCTAATCCACGTTGATGTAGACCAAGTAGGGTCTAGTGCTGCTGGAAAAGGATTAATTGTAGACCTTGGCGTAAAGATACCGTTCTAGGGTGATTTATGGAACTAATGGAATTGGTAGCTGAATGTAACGAAGAAGCCGTACTTGCTGATGGCTTTGATGAAGCTTTCATTGGCATGGTAGAGCGGTGCGGTCTTCCTGCACCTGTTGTCTTATACGACAAAGGGAAGTGCATTCAGATTCTTATCGATAGAGATGGCATGACTTATGAGGATGCTCTGGATTTTTTTGAGGAAAGTGTTCTTGGAGCCTGGATTGGAGACTATACGCCAATGTTCTTAGTGGGTGCGCGTAATGGCTAGATGCGATTACAAAATACTAAGTATAACTAATCCTGGGTACACGCAGGACACATCAAAGGTGGTGTTTAGGGTGTACGAAGGTGACGTTAGTGCAGCGAACGAAACTGTTGTAGCTGCAAATGGTACGAGTAGCACGCAGTCTGTGACCAGATACAGAAGAACAAGTGTACTGGCTGAAAGCGTGCAGCTTCATATAGCTCATAATGCTATCGTTTCTACGCTGAATACGTACCTAAGAGATAACTACGTCACTGGGAGTAGGACGGCTATAGATGAACAAGAGGCTTAACGAGAACGCGTGGTTTGAACTGTATCAGCCACAACTCCTTGGTTTCGTTAACACGAACGAGGGCAGGGACACGCTGTTATTGCCACACGATATGCCTACCATTGTTGAGATATCCAAGCGTCATGTGAAGTATCTCATTGCGCCTGGAGAATACATCTCTGATTTCAGGATAGGGTCTAAGTATGGAAACCTAGCTAGAATGCGCTGGGAGGCCGTAGAACGAGGTCTGGACTACATGTCCAGCAGCATCTACCAACGCAGGTTACGTGTTGGCAACAAGTGGCTACCTGTTGTAGCTGGTGCAGCGACAACTACCAAATATCCAGACGCACATACAGAGAGTGATACGGTCGATGGGTGGGCCAGGGCGCCTGAGTCAAGCCAAACATGGTCAACTATACGGGATGCGTCAGGTAATTCCAGTAATGATGATGGCACAACCCTTTTTGTTTTTCTGGGGTACGGTATTGATGGCGGGAGTAATCAGTGGAATCGTAACTACAGATCCGTAATGATCTTTGATACATCGACTATTGGGGCAGACAATATTTCTGCAGCAGTATTGAGCGCAGTAGGAGTAAGCGGGTCAATAACAGACCAACACTCAGGCTCTGTTTCTATGTGTGAAGGAGCTTCATCTTCTAACACTTCAATAGTAAATGGTGATTATCAATCCAATAAGGGTAAAGACTTAGTGGCTACCGCAGCCGCACTGAGTGGACTAACAGCAAATGGAAGTACTTACCAAGACTTTACCTTGAGCAGTGATGGTCGTGACTACATCACCACAGACGGTGTAACAAAGTTCAGTTCTCAGATCGAGGCAGACAGAGCCAACTCAGAACCGAGTGGTATGTCAGCAGGAACTGAGAAGATAAGCCGTATTGACTGGGCGTCTGCTGACACATCAGACACAACGGCTGATCCGAAGCTAGTTATTACACATGCAACGTCTTATTCACCAGTCACTATTTTCTTTTAAGGGGGACATCATGTCGTGGTCACATTGGACTTCTGTTCTTATAGGGGGTGCGCTGGCTATTGTCCTGCGCTTCCTGTTTCGTAAGGCTGAGAAGGTGGCTATAGAAGAGACTGCTATGACTGAAGAAGACTTTGGCACTATAGTGGCACCCGTATGATGGGCAAAGTTAGACCGCAAATATTTCTCGCTATTATTGTTCTTGGTGTACTTGCATGGGTAGGTATTCTTCATGATCTACCCGAAGTTGCTACAGGAACTATAGGTGGCGTCATTGCTTTAGGGATGAAAGTTCTTGAGGCAGAGTAGATGGCTAGGGGGCAGTACCTTAGTCCCTCTAGGTTGCTGTCTCCTAGCCACCTGAAAGGAGATCGGAATGGCTGATCCAAGATTGAAACGTGCAGGTGTAAGTGGTTTTAATAAACCCAAGAGGACACCGAGTCATGGTACAAAAAGCCACGTAGTGGTTGCCAAGAGTGGTGACAAGGTAAAGACGATACGCTTTGGGCAACAGGGAAAGACTGGTGACCGTACCAACACGCCTAGGGCCAGAAGTTTTAAGGCTCGTCACGCTAAAAACATAGCGCGTGGGCCTATGTCTGCTGCATACTGGGCGAATAAGGTGAAGTGGTAGGAGGTACCATGAAGCTACTCGTATTTCTTTTTAGTGCGATTATTCTTGGCCCGCCACGTGAGATATGGAAGTCCATCAAGGGGTTGGCCCGCTTTATAAGGCGGTCACCTGGGATGCTCTTCCGTGTTCCGATCC
>TARA_R110002020_G_scaffold157241_6_pt1 | contig 17151 bp, 9 predicted proteins | sample TARA_R110002020 | Tara Oceans TARA_R110002020 (sample SAMEA4396489) | marine metagenome | biome: Westerlies Biome; feature: [MES] marine water layer (ENVO:01000295) within the mesopelagic zone...; material: water (ENVO:00002006), including particulate matter (ENVO:01000060) such... | reverse complement strand
GGCGGGTCGTCGGCGGCTTCGGTGGCGTGGCCACCATCGGGCTCGATTACAGCGCGGCCGAGGCCGGGCTGAGACTGGAAGACAAGATCCCGGCCCCCTCGGTCTGGTCCGATATCCGGATGATCGAGCGGGGCGCCCTTGAGGTTCTGAACGAGGACAAGGCATGACGGCGGCACTCTCCATCCTGATCCAGGCGGACGGCAAGGCGGCCGAGGCCGCGCTCCGTGAGCTTGGAACCAGCGCGGAGAAGGCCGGGCTGTCCGTTCGCAACCTCGGCAAGAAGGGTGCCGCCACCGACGCGGAAATTGCCGCGCTGAACAGCGAGCTTGCCAAGGCTTCGGCCCAGGTCGAGGTCCTCACAAAATCCGAAGCCCGGGCCGTCGCCCAGATGTCGGCGCTGCAGGCGCAGTCCGACCGGGTCAACGCGAGGATGATCGGGATCGGCCAGAGCACGCCGCTGGCCGCCGGCAGCGTTGCCAACCTGACCGCGAACTTCAACGACCTGGCCGTCATGATGGCCGCGGGGCAGAACCCGTTGCAACTGGCCCTGCAGCAGGGCACCCAGATCACCCAGGTCATCGGCCCGATGGGCGCGGCCGGTGCCGTGAGGGCACTTGGCACGGCGTTCCTGTCGCTTCTGAGCCCGGTCAACATCGTGACCCTTGGCGTGATCGCCGGCGGGGCTGCCCTGGCGCAATGGGCGTTCCATTCGGAGGACGCCGAGGAAAAGACGCTGACCTTCGCCGAGAAGGTGGACGAGGCGGCCGCCGCGATCAGCCGGGCCGGTTCCGCCGCGCAACTGGCCAGCCTTGGCGGGCTGGAGGACCTGCGCGCGAAGTATGGCGAGATTTCGGACGAGGTGCTGGGCCTGGCGACCCGGCTTTACGATATCGAGAAGCGCGCGGCCGTGGCCAAGGTCGAGGTCGTGCTGGACGAAGCCACCGGCCCGGCCTTCGAGGCCGAAATCGAGAAGATCGCCGGCGCCGTCGGCGCAGCGCTTGCCGGTGCAGGCAGCCAGGCGAATGCAGAGCAGATCGCCGAGGCGGAAAGGCTGATACGCGGGATCGAGACCGAGATCGCGATGGCGCGGCTTTCCAATCGGTCTACTCGGGACTTGGAACAGAAGGTCGCAGAGCAGCGCGAATACATCGCCGCCTTGAAAGGCGACTTCGCCGCGATCGGCGACCTTGCTTCCGACCTCTCGATCCCGCCGGAGTTCGCCGCCGAGATCGCCCAGATCCGCAATGCCTTGCGCGGTGCGATCGAGGCGGGCGACATCACCGGGGTGGCCGACCAGCTGGCGCGGATGCAATCGGCGCTGGAGGCCAGCGGCGCGACCATCGACCAGGAGGTGCTGGACGGGCTGACCAATGCCGAGGACGTCGCCCGGGAGATGGCCGCGCGCCTGAACGAGGGCGAAACCAACGCCGCCGGCATCGCCAACACGAATATGGCCAGCAGCATTGCTGCCGCCAGATCCGAAGCGACGCGGCTCGCGGATGAACTGCGACGTGCCTATGACGCCTCTGTCTCCCTGGCAGCGCAGGGCGCCGTGGATCTTCAGGAGGCGCGCATCCGCCTCGACACGGCCGGGAACCCGGTGGAAGAGGCCCGTCAGCTGGGCGTCCTGCGCATGCAGCAAGCGCAGGGTGTCCGCCGCCAGGATGCCGATGCCCCGGAGATTGCGGCACTGGATGCCGAAGCCATTGCCTATGGCAATGTCATGGCCAAGAAGGCCCAGCTCGACGCGCAGCGCTCCGAGGCGTTGAAGAGCGCACGGGGCTCGGGTTCGGCCAAGGCGGCGCGCCAGGAGCGCGACGCCATCGCGGATCTGATCGCCCAGCAGCAGCTGCAGATCGACCTTCTGCAGGAGACCGACCCCGTCCAGAAGGAGATGATCCGCAACCGCGAGACCCTTGCGGCGGCAACGGACAGCGAACGCGCGGCCGTGGAGGGGCTGATCCGGCAGCGCCAGCAGGAAGAGACCCGTCTCGCCTCCCTGACCGAGCAACAGGATATCTACGCAAGCGCGGCCTACAGCGCGATCGACGGGTTGATCCTGCGCGGCAAGGAGCTGGGCGATGTCTTCGAGAACGTCGCCGACATGATCGCATCGGCGGTTCTGCAGGCAGCCCTCATGGGCGAAGGGGCCTTTGCGGGCGCCCTGGGGACGTCGACAGGTGGCGGCCTGCTGGGCATGGCTGTCTCGGGGATCACGGGAAGCCTTACCGAGAGCGCAGGCACGGCCATTGCCGGGGCGCTGCCGGCAGCGGCGACCGGCGGCTACATTCACGGCCCCGGCAGCGGTACGTCAGACGACGTGCTGATGTGGGGTTCCTCGGGCGAATTCATGATGAACGCCCAGGCCACGCAACGCTATCGGCACATCCTTGAAGCCATGAACGCTGGCGGGCTGCCGGCCTTCGCCCGGGGTGGCGCCCTGAGCCAGACCGCCAGCGCCGACCAGACCGGCACGCTCGGGCTTTCCCTCGTGGTCAACGACTATTCCGGCCGGGGCGTGGAAACCGAACAGGGCACCGACAGCCTGGGTCGTCCGCAGCTGACCATGACTGTCGGCCGCCAGGTGGCTTCGGCCGTATCGCAGCGGGGCAATCCGCTGCGCAAGGCGATGTCGCAGGAGTTCGCCCTGCGACCGGCTGGGAGGAACCGCGGATGATCCTCGACTGGCCCGATACCTTGCCGCGTCCCGAGCGCAACAGCTGGTCGCTTGAACTGCAGGACGGCCGCCGCCGGCGCCAGGGTGACGCCGGTCCTCCGGGCTTCGAGCGCCGCTTTTCCAGCGTCGCGACCCTGGTGACCCTCTCGATGCTGCTCGACCGCGGCCAGAAGGCCGTCTTCGATCTTTTTTATCGAGACGACTGCGCCTGGGGCAGTCGCCTGTTCCGGATGGCGGACCCCACGACCCATGGCTGGCCGCTCTACACGACCGAGGGCGTGCCCCTCCTCACTGCGGAAGGTACGCCGATCCTCGCGGCAAAAGTCTGGCTCTGCGCCTGGGGGGACAAGGTGCCGGTCGAGACACTCAAGGGGGGCGAGTTCCGCAAGACCTTCAGCCTCGTGGTGATGCCATGAGACGTGTGAGCCTCAACGCGCGCCAGGCGCAGGACGCGGTCTCGACCGAGGAGATCTACGTCGCTCTTTTCGAGATCACCCATCCGGACCTGGAAGAGGTGATCCGCCTCTCCACCGACCCCGGGGAACGGTTCTCGACCGACCCGCTGATCTACTGCACCCGGTCAACCTGGCGCGGCGCAAACCCGGTGACCGAGCCCTGGCTTTGGACCATCGCCTCGGCCCTGTTGCCGTCGGACCTCGACGATGCCCCTGCCTCCGCTTCGATCGTCCTGGAGAACCTCGACAGCGACATGGTGGAGATCTGCCGCAGCGTGATCTCCCCGCCCTCGATCTGCATGGCCGTCGTGCTGGCGGACAGCCCGGACGTGATCGAGGCGGAGTTCCTGGACCTCCAGATCCTGGCCGCCGACATCGATGCGGGTTCGATCACCCTCTCGATCAGCCGCGACGAGATCGAGGCCGAACCTTTCCCATCCGGCCGCATGACGCGTGACCGCTTCCCGGGGCTGCACCTATGAGCTGGAGCAACGCCTATGTCGGACTTCCCTGGGCCGATCTCGGCCGCGGTCGCGACGGCGCCGATTGCTGGGGCCTTGCCTGCATCATCTACCAGGAGGAGCTGGGGATCGGGCTGCCGGATTACCTTGGCTACAGCTCGGCCGAGGAACGCGGAGAAATCGCGGCCCTCATCGCGGGCGCGGAAACCTCGCCGCTCTGGCTCCCCGTGGACGGCCCGGCCATTGCCTTCGACATCGCGGTGTTCCGGCGCGGCCGCTTCGCCTCGCATGTCGGCATCGTCGTGCGCCATGGGCTGATGATCCACATGGAAGGCGACGATTGCGCCAAGCTTGCCGATTATTCGAGCGGCAGTTGGAAGCCCCGTTTCAAGGGGCATTACCGGCACGTTGAACGCCCCGTTCAAATTGTCACGGAGGCGCGGCGATGACCGGCCCCCTGACCCATGTCCTGGCCGCGTCGCAGTTCGACCCGGACCGGGATCGGATCGTCCTCGACTTGCCCGCAGGCCAGACGCTGGCCGAGATCCTCGACGTCACCGTGCCTGGCCTCTCCGAGGAGGAGCGCGGCCGTTGCCGGATCGCCCTGGTGACCGAACGTGGATCCGAGGTTGTCGCGGAGGCGTACTGGCACCGTGTCCGACCGCAACCGGGCGTTCGGGTGGTGATCCGCTTCGTGCCGGGTGGCAACAACCTGCGGTCCGTCCTGACCATCGTCGTGGCGATCGCGGCCGTGGCGGCAGGGCAGTACTATGCTCTTGCACTCGGTTTCCAGGCTGGGACCACCGGATTTGCCCTGGCCTCTGCCGGCATTTCCCTCGGCGTGACCGTCGTCGGTCAGTTGCTTATCAATGCCCTCATCCCGCCGGTCGTTCCCACCACCCCGGAAAGCCGACAGGCCGAGAACCGCTATTCCATCTCGTCGATCCGCAACCGCGCCGATCCGAACGGCGCGGTGCCTGTGATCCTCGGGCAGATCCGCTTCGCACCGCCCTTTGCGGCCCTCAGCTATTCCGAGATCGTGGGCGACTGGCAGTACCTGCGCTCGGCCTTCAACCTTGGCGAAGGCCAGCTCTCGCTCTCTGATCTCCGGATCGGGGAGACCTCGCTCAGCGAGTTCAGCGACGTCGATCTGGAGACCCGCGACGGGTTGGACACCGATCTTCCGGTCAGCCTCTATCCGCGCCAGGTGGCCGAAGAGAGGGTCTCGATCGAGCTGGTGCGTCCGCTGGCCCGGAACGACCTGGGTGAAGTCATCGCCGAGGACCCTTCAGTCGCGACACCGGTCGTGCGCACGACCGGAGCGGATGCAGACGGCGCTTCGGTTTTGCTGGCCTTTCCCTCGGGCCTGGTCCGCTTCGACGGTGACGGGGTGGCGCAGACCAAGGAGGTCTCGATCTTGGTCGAGCACCGCCTGGCAGAGGCCGGCAGTTGGACCGAGGTCGAGACACTCACGATCCGGGCTGCCAAGCTGGAGAGTTTCTACCGCCAGCACAGCTGGACCTTCCCCAGCCGCGGTCGCTGGCAGGTCCGCCTGACCATGCTGACGGACGAGAACACCGACAGCAATCGACAGCGCCGCTGCAGCTGGGCCGCGCTGCAGACCCTGCGTCCGGAATACCCGTTGAACTACGGCCGCCCGCTCTCCCTGATCGCGACCCGGATCCGGGCGACGCATCAGCTCTCCGGTGCGCTCGACAACCTGACCGCGCTCGCTGGACGGATCTGTCTAGATTACGATCATGGCACCGGCACCTGGGTCGAACGCGTCACCTCCAACCCGGCCGCGCTGTTTCGGTTCGTTCTGCAAACCGAGGGCAATCCGAAAGCGGTCTCTGACGCAGGTCTGGACATGGACCAGATCGAGGACTGGCACGACTTCTGCCGCCTCAATGATCTGAAATACGACCGGGCCTTGATCGAAGTTTCCACGACGCTTCGGGATGTCCTGATCGAGATCGCCGCAGCCGGTCGGGCCACGCCCCGCCACGATGGCGTGAAATGGGGTGTCACGATCGACAGGGCGCACGAGCTGGTCGTCGACCATGTCAGCCCGCGCAATTCATGGGACTTCAAGTGCCAAAGGGCCTATTTCGAGCCGCCTCATGCCTTCCGTGTCCGCTTCCTGGACGCCACGAACGACTTCAAGGAAGCGGAACGGGTGGTGCGATGGCCGGACTACGAGGGCGAGATCACGCTGACAGAAGCGCTGGAGCTGCCGGGCAAGACCGACCCGGCCGAGATCTGGATCGAAGCCCGCCGCCGCATGTACGAGGCGATCCACCGGCCCGACACTTATCAGGTAACGCAGGCAGGTCCGGTCCGCGTGGCAACCCGCGGCGACAAAGTGGTCTTGAGCCACGATGTCCTGGACAAGGTTCAGCGCGCCGCCCGCGTGAAATCCGTGATGGGCAGCCTGATCGAGCTCGACGAGTTGATCACGATGGAAGCGGGCGAGGCCTACGGGATCCGCTTCCGGGTATTTGCTGAAACCACCGAGGGTGAAGATCCCGACACGATCGGCGCCTCCGTTGTGCGGACCGTTGCGACCATCGAAGGCGAGGCCCGTCTCCTGACCCTGACCGGCAGCGGCGACATGCCCATGGCCGGGGACCTGATCCTGTTCGGCAAGGCCGCCTCAGAAAGCCTGGAGGCCATCGTGACGCGGGTCGAGGCGACCGAGGACGGCCACTCCATCCTGCACCTGGTGGATGAGGCTCCGATCATCGACGAACTGCTCGCGGCCGATACTGTGCCGGCCTGGTCCGGCCGCGTCGGGGAGGAGATCGACGAGAACCTGCTGCAGCCCTCGGCGCCGCGCTTCGTATCGATCCGTTCGGGCGTTTCCGGTACCGGGACGGAGGACCTGGTCGACTACCTGATCGAACCGGGCAGCGGAGCTATCGGCGCGGCCTCCTTCGATGTTGATCACCGTCTGACAGGAGCCCCGAGCTGGACCCAGACCAGCATTCCTGCCGCCAACGGGGGAAGCTCGATCGAAGGCTACGTCCGCGACGACATCATCGAAATGCGGGCAAGGGCCGTCTCGGCCACCGGTATCGAAGGTCCCTGGGGCGCAACCGTCAGCCTGACCGTCGGTGCCGGCGATGCTGACATTCCGGCGGCTCTCGACGAAGATGCCATCGGGATCACGGCGCTCCTCGGCGGCGCGCTCATTCAGGTCGCGATAGGGGCCGATGCCGCCACGGCCGCTTTGCAGGTTTACATCAACCAGACCGGGACGCTCGATCGCGAGACCGACGCTGCCGGAGCCGCGGTCCCGGTCATGCCTCAGCAAAGCTACTCCGTCGCCCTGGGCGACACGACGCGGCAAGAGCTGACCGTGGGCGGGAACATGGGCGATGCGGGCGACTGGGACCTCGACGCGGGCTGGGCCATCTCTGGCGGTATCGCCACCCATACCCCGGGTACGGGCGACACGATCGGGCAACCGCTCTCGGCCAGCGCAGGCAAGTTCTATCGCATCGCCTTCACGGTCAGCGGCAGGACCGCCGGGTCCGTGACGCCGCGCCTGACCGGGGGGTCGGATCGGCCGGGCGTGGCGGTTTCCGCTGACGGCGACCACGCGGACAAGATCCAGGCGGTCACCGGCAACGACACATTCGAGTTCCTGGCGAGCAGCGACTTCGATGGTTCGATCGACGACGTGTCGGTCTACCTCGAAACCGGTGCCTGCCTCGACCAGGGCACGCATTTCATCTGGATCGAACCGCAAAACCTGGACGGTGTGCCCGGTCCGGCAAGCGGTTCGTACTCTGTGACTATCTAGGAGCGCCAAATGCCGACAGGGATAACGAGCACAACAGTTGAAAAGATCGCATCGGCCGACGATCTTCTCGGCCATCGCGACGGGTCGCTTGGGCGTATTCCGATGTCGGATCTCGGCATGGCTCTGGCGGGTAGCGGACCGGTCGCGGCGCGGTTCGATGAAGTCGAAGGCAAAATCACCGGAGGCCTTCTGAACAAGGCGACCTGGACCGATCTTCTGACACTCACGCCCACGGAAGACGGAAAAGGTGGCGAGGTGCTGTTGGACGATGCCGGGACGCATTCGGACGCCACGGCGACCGGTTACGATGGTGCGACGGTGCCGAACGCCGGTCGATATGCCTGGGTCGAAGCATGGGGCCGCTGGCAGCATATCGGGGACGGCGGGAGCGCCGCGGTGGCGTCCGACCTGGCGGATCATATCGTCAACGATGAAAATCCCCATGGTATCACGGCAACGCAACTGGGTCTCGCTGACGTCGACAATACGTCTGACGCCGACAAGCCCGTCAGCACGGCTCAACAGGCGGCGCTCAACCTGAAGGCAAACAGCGCCGACCTGTCCGATGTCGCGACATCGGGTGACTACGAAGATCTGAAGAACACGCCTGATCTTGCCGGCAAGGCCGATCTGGCTGATCTGCAGAATGAGTATCTGCGGGCGGTTACTGCGGAAGAGACGCTGGGTGGCCGCATCCACGATGAGGCTGAGAAGATCGCGGCCCTTTCGGCCGTCGTATCCACGAAGGCTGCACACGCCGCCCTTCTTGCGGAAACGTCCCGGGCGGCGGCGGCAGAAGCGGCATTGGGCGCCCGCATCGACGTCGAGACCTTCAACATGGAATGGCGCCCGGGCGATAACCCCAACGCCTACGCGCACAGCGTCTTGGGAGGAGGGCTCGCCAAGGAGGCGCTGGACGCGGCCAAAGTCCAGGTGGTGGACGGTCTGGGCAGGTGTTTTGTCGCTGACGGTGCGGATGTCGTGGCTCTTCGCAGCCCCATTGCAGTGAGCGAAGATATCCTGGAACTGACGGCCAGGATCCTTCGCGTGTCGAACCCCGGGGACCCCAACAATCACGCGGTACAGCTCCGGGTGGCATGGCTGAACAAGAACAAGGACCTGATCAGCGATCAGGTGATCAACACCGAGTCCTCCCTGCTCAACTCGAACGGTATGGTCGAAATGTCCGTGCGGATCTCGGCGATGGACGTGTCCGGCGTGACGGCGCCACCTGCCGGGACCGTCTACGTTTGCCCCTATGTTAAGACCTATGGCGAGGACGGTACAACGGCCATCGCCGTTCTGAGTGTCCGGGACGTCAGCGACACGCACCTCGTCAACCCGACCGATCTGACGGACCTGCTGAACGACCTCAACGACGCGCGCGATGAGGCGGAAACGGCCGCGGCACTGGTGAACCGCGAGACGCTGGAAGCCCGGGGCGACGTGGCATCGTGGACACCGGCCGAGGGCACTGGCGTCATCACGGTCCAAGGTGGAAACTCGCGCGGTGACGGCCTGGGCGGTGAGTGGTGGTTGGACGAGGACGACGCAGTATCGGCCGCGGACGGCTACGATGTCCTAGTGGACAGCGTGGGCAACCGTTGGAAGCGTATCACCTCCCGCAACGTCGCCAAGATGCCCTCCATGGCGGTGGCGTCGGCGGCGCTGAGCCTTGAGAAGGACATGTCCTTCGAGACCGAGGGCCGGCTGTGGGACGTGGTTCCTGCCGCGACCCACACAGAGAACGGGGGCACGGTGCTGGACCACGACACCCTCGCAATCCAGATGGTTCTGGGCACGAACCAGCCTTTGCGGGATGTGGACGAGTTCCTCGGGGATACACGGGCACTACCAGTCGACACGCCTCTCTCGGTGCGCCAGCGGCCTTTCACGGTGAAAGACACCGACGATACCGACGCTGCGGCGCACCTTCTCGGTTCGGTTCTGAACGTGCGGCCCCTGACCGCAGCTTCCGTCAATCGGTTCCGCGCGCCGAACCCGGAAGCCTTGGTCGTTGATGACTTCCGGTCCTACGGCGATGCGAGCACCCACGACACCGAGGCATTCATTCGTGCCGCCGCTTTCCTGCGTGAGCACGGGGGCAGTCTGGTGGGCGCTTCCCGTGCCTACGACATACTGTTTGACCAAGCTCTGACGAACGATCCGTGGGGCCAGGCTGCCGTGGCATTCACCTGGTTTGGCAACATTCTCCGTCCGGTGGATATCGACTTCAAGGGTTGCTACTTCGATATCCAAGGCACCGGCTCTGGCCGCATTGACATGCCCGGCGCGACCGGACGGCAGCTCGGCCATGGTGGCGGTATTGGCGAGTACGGTGCGGCCTTCCGTTTCTGGCACTTTGGAAACACCCCGAACAGCGCGCGGGTGAAGGTCTCGAACATGCACCTTGTCATGTCCGAGGTCGAAGACTTCATCTCCGGGATCTTATTCGACGACTTCGGGTCCTGTGTGGCCGAAAACGTGAACGTCAACCAGTTTGCATCCGCGGACAACGGATTGATTTTCGGCTGCGAATTCAGAAATTGCGAAGCTTGGTCAGAGAGGATTGCCGCCTTCAATATTCGAACGAACGGCGGGGCAGGCACTTACCGGATGCGCGTGGCAAGTGACCATGTGTACCCGCAGGACTGCGTCGATCCCAACGGTGAAGCGCATGATGCGGGCGATGCGCTTGGTGGCACCTCTTCGTTTGCGCGTGTCGATTTTCGTTCGGCTTTCTGCGGCGGTAACAAGTACAGCGGGTGCCCGTACTCGTTCATGCCGGCCGGCTATGAAAGCCACCACGCAGGCCACAGCAACGGCGGCAACATCGCCACGATGTGCGCAGTGTATACACTCGGTGGCTCGGTCATCAGTTACGTGACGGGGGAGCAAGGCCGAACGGCTGTCGAGGGCGATTGCGAAATCTCCCACACGGCGGCGGGGCTGTTCACGACGATCACGATCACCAGCCCGGGCGACGAATTCGATGCCGTGTCGCATTGGGGGTTCGGTTCCCAGATCGAACTTGTCCTGCCGGACGGGACGTTGCTCAGGACGCACATCACGGACACCATCAGCGAAACCGAGGTGATCGTTGGGGACGACCTCAGCCAGTTCATTCCATCTCTCGAAGACCCGGAGGACACTCAGGCTGCGACGTTCCACGTGTGGGGCTGTACCGCGGTCCAGTACTACGGCAACGCCAACAACGGTGAAGTTCACAGGGCCGCTCAGGGTTCGGAGACCGATGACCGGCAGGTTGACCGGCAGCAGTCGAACCGCACGGGTCTGGAAATGACCACCCGGTTCCGGAACGGTGTGAGAGCACCTCTATTCGGCCTGGACGATCTCGCCGCTACGGCGAATACACCCTTCATCGAGAGCAACAATGGGCTCACAGCGTTCCTTCCCGAGGTGGTTTTTGACGGATCTCTCACTGACGGTGCCGCAGTTCTTGTTGTCCCAATAGCTCTGCTTAAGGACCTTCCCGGGATCGGGAATGCCCTGTTCGAGCTGTGGGTCAAATCTGACGATGGCAGCATCGTGGATCGAGCTACTATCGGGACTGATGGAAACGGCTCCGGGATCGACTTCGTACAAATCTCTCTTGTCGGCGGGAACCCTGGAACGTTCAGCAAGTCCGGCACCGGGATCAGCTACACGAACACCAGCGGTATCACACAAACAGGCCAAGCAACTCTTTACAGGATACGGTGACCATCATGCAGAAACTCTTGCAATTCGATGATCAGGCGTGGGCGGAATACGCCTGCGATTGGCACTACGAGGTTCACAGCGGCGTCCAGGTGAAAGTCATCACGAGCTATCACCATGTGCAGCCGAACGCCCTGGACCCGGATTTCCGGCTTGTGCGTGATGATCCGCAGTCGAACCTTATCAAGGTTTACGTTGATCAGGTATCAGTCGGCAAAATTCGCCAAACGGAAGAGGGTGTCACATCAGAGCTTACCCCCGCACGCGGACCCCGGCCCGACGTGGCTGCAGCCTACATAGCGCAAGTCGAAGCCGAGCTGGAAGCCGGCAGCTGACAGTACTGCCTGTTCTCCGGCCACTGTAAAGCCCAACATCGAAAGCAAGCCAACTAGGACCTCATGCTTCGTTCAAGAGAATTTCAAATGCCCGCAGAGCCCGCTCGTTTTAAGTCTCGTTGAAGCAATGTCGGAGGGATGCAACACTAGGCGTTGAACGGAGTGTCACCAAAAGAGTGTCGTCGACGCCTTAAACGTTGCTACGGCTCTTCGCGCGAAAACGCGCTGCTGCAACTTTCCGTGTCGCACACTGAAAAAATCCGTGTCCCGCTACACCCGGTTGCTTCAAGGCATCCTCGTCCGTCATCCACACATTCGTTCTTTCCCTTGGGCTGCTTTCGCCCATTCCAATAGTCGGGCCGGGAGAGCGCGACCGAAGCCCGAAGCTTGATCAGCCAGAGCGCGTTGGCGGGCGAACGCTGATACGCGTCGCGCTCTCCCGGACATGGCGTTCAACAATGCCTGACCTCCGTAAAACAGAGGCTCCGCTGGCACAGCTGAAGAATGGCTGGCGGAGAAAGACCTCTTAGGTTAATATTTCGTTAACCTGCTCGAGAGAGCGAGTGGTTTCAAATCTGGGGTAAGATGTTGTCAAGGTTGGCGCAATTCAGCACGTTCGATGATTCCGTATGGGAGCCTTATTCGTACAACGGGTACCTGGTCATTGCAGACGATGATGACACCGTGCGGATTAGTCGACCGGATCTGGGACCCGAAATTCGCGTTTATTACAACGGATATGTCGTCCTTTGGATCACGGAAGGGAATCCTTCACCAACCTTCAAAGTTCGCGAGGATCTGGATTCGGTTTACATAAGTGATGGCGACTCCAGAGAAGATCTTGACGCAGTAATTGCCGAGTCAGTTGAGGCTTTTACCGTCAACAGCGTTCCACCACCTCCTATCAACCCGCCGGCCCCTACCAATCTGCCACCGACACTCGAATTGACGAAAGTGGTAGAGTCTCTGCCAGAGGATCTGGATACGTCTGTCCGGACTTCGATTGCTGATATTGAAGTGCTGGACGACGAATTGGGAGATAACGTCCTTAGTATTCGCGGTGAAGACAAGGAAATGTTTGCTCTCTGGAATGGCGATCTCTACCTGCGTCGCAACGTGGACCTGGATTTCAAGGAAACGCAAAAACTTGAGGTCGTCATCCAGGTAACCGATAGCAGCCTGGATCCGAACCCCAGTGACACCGTTCGGCTGGAGATCGCGATAGAGAGGGTCGTCGATCGCATGCTCGGCACTGCCCATTCCGATGTGCTTGTTGGCACAGAACGCGCAGACGTCATCCAGGGCTTCGGCGCAGGCGACGTGATCAACGGCAGAGGAGGAGCTGATCTGTTGGCCGGCGGTCCAGGGGGCGATCTTCTCAGGGGCCAAAAGGGCAGTGACAAGTTATTAGGAAGAAATGGCAGCGACAAGCTTTATGGGGGCTGGGGCAAGGACGAACTGGTTGGCGGCAGAGACTCCGATACCTTGAATGGCGGCGTGGGCAACGACATGCTGACTGGCAATTCCGGTCGCGATCTGTTCGTTTTTGCAATGAAGGGCCGGAGCGACACCATCACTGACTTCAAGAATGACCGCGACGAGATCTGGCTGAAAAACCTTGGCACCCTGGACACGGTGCTTTCCAAGGCTGAACAGGTGGGGGACGATGTCGTTTTTACCTTCAATGGCCGAGATAGCCTGACAGTCCTAGATACAACGGTCAGCGAAGTTTCTGACGATATCCTTGTCTAGACGACAAGGGGCTACGAAGACGGCATCACTTGGACGAACCTGCATTCTGCACCATGGCGATACATGACGCGATGATCGCGTTCGGTAGAATGCGAAATACCGTTTCCTGCCCTGCGCGGATTTCCAGCTGCCGGAAACGCAAAACCGCGCCACGATTTCTCGCGGCGCGGTTCATCTTGTCAGTCCTTGGCCGCGTTCAGGTAAACACGAACATCATGGCCAGAACGTAGACCGAGATCAGCGCAAGCCCGACGGTCCCGGTCCAGGCCAGGCCCATCATGAACGGGCTTGGCATGTGCTCGCGTTCCTCTTCGGTCTTGAACCCGTCCTTGATCGCCTTGATCGTCAACCAGTAGATGATCGGGGAGAAGACCAGCGCCAGCACCGAGGCGACCTGCACCACCACGATGGGCTTAGGCATGCCGAACATCACCGCCGCACCACCGATGACCCAGAGAACCTGGAACCCGCGGTGGATGAACTTGCGGGTCTTCGGTTCATCCCAGCTTGTCTTCAGGCGGACGCAGCATTCTTCGAACACCTTGGCCTGACCGTCGAAGTAGGTGAAGACGGTCGAGAACAGCGCCGCGACGCCACCCGCGATGATGACCGGGAAGATCCATGCGCCGAACGTGTCGGTGTAGATCCGTGCGATGGTCACGCCCATTTCGCGGCCCGAGGGCACGAGGCCGATCGGGTTCAGAACGACGGCGCCGACGATCAGGAACACCATGCCGGTCAGGGCGGCAATGATGTAGGACACGTTCATGTCACGACGATACAGGATCATCGAGTTCTTCATGTAGTCGGGGTGAACCTCGACCGTGTGACCCTTGTCGCGCATCTCCTTGACGTAGACCATGCCGCTCTTCTTCTCGACGGCCCAGTTCGACTGCATCGCCGAGACTTCGGTCGTGGTCGGGAAGTAGCCCCACATGGACCCGAACAGGATCATCGCGCCAGCGGGCGGCAGCGACGGCAGAAGCCGTGCCATGTATTCGCCCGGGGGCGGTGCCTGAAGCGCGAAGGCGACGAAGGACGACAGGGCGAAAACGATGATCGCGATTTTGACCACGCCTTCGAACACCTCGTACTTGCCAAGCCAGAGGATCGCGACCGTGACCAACAGAACGCTGATCGACCATGCCTCGAGCGACATGAACGGGAAGGCCGCCCATAGCATCGCACCGCAGCCAAGCGCCCGTCCGGCGATGCCGAAGGTGTTGGCGAGCGACTGGAAGCCAAGGTACCAGAACGGCCACTGACCGACCCGGCCATAGGCGTTCATGATGGTTTCGCCTTTGACCATCGTGTAGCGATGGGCGAACTCGAAACAGCAGTATTTAAGGATGTAGGCTGCGGGAATGATCCACAGCAGCGCATATCCGAACTGTGCACCGGCCGTTGGGCCGTGCATGATGTGGCTGGCGCCGATCCCCGTCATTGCGGCGGCGATGCCGGGCCCTGCGTTGACCCACGTGTCCTTCAGGGTGGTGCCCGGCGCGTCCAGATAGATCGGTTCGCCCGGTGCGGTGCCCGCGTCGATCTGGCCATCGCCCTTGACCGGGGTATCCGTCGTGATGGTGCTCAATACTTGTCCTCCTACGTCTCAGTTGCCGCAACAGACCAGACCGCGAAGCGTACCTCGCGGGGGGTCGGCCGTGTTGCCGGGTGACTGCAATTTCGGTGGAGCGGAGTGCGAGTCCTCGGACCTCCTCATCCTCGTCGCACGGTGCTCCTCCCCAGTGGTATTGTGGTCTACCAGATACCAGAGTGCAAACCGAATGTCGCACTAGGTCGGATTGTCGCGCATCGCGCACAAACTTCCAGCCTGAAATGCCTGCAGACGCGCAAAAAATTGGCTTTGAACTATGGGAAGCCGACGCATTTACCCGGTGTCCGGCTGGACAGCTGACAATCTGGTGTACCAGCGCTTTTCTTGGGCGACGCCATGACGGGAAAGCCAGGCAAAACGCGTCCCGGCAATCCATGCCAAGGGTACAGGCGGAACCACAGTCGGGAGGCTGATTCGCAGGAGGCGACCCAGCCATGGAACCACGGAAAGGAGGCAGGCCACCGTCGTTGCAACGGTGCCGAAAGGCTGCGGTCAATGCGCGGGAATGTGGGAAGAAAAGTGGTAGCCCGTAGGGGAATCGAACCCCTCTTTCCAGGTTGAAAACCTGGCGTCCTAACCGATAGACGAACGGGCCACGCGGCGTGAGCGGTTACCTATGGAATCCGCCGCGGCCGCGCAAGGGAAAAATCGCGGCCCGGGCACGCTTTTTTGCGGGTGCCGCGACGTCCGCCCGGGCCGCCGTTTCAGCCCGCTTCGGCGGCGTCGTCCAGCTTCAGCTGCGCGGTCTGCCGGCCGTTCCAGGTGTTGACCTCAAGCCGTCCCGCAACGTGAAAGCGCCCGCCGCCGTGCTGCGCCATCCGCTGGCCCAGGGGGCTGTCCCACGCGCCGAACGAGATCGCCTCCAGCTTCGTGCCCATGCCATCGGTCAGCGTCACTTTCAGGTGGCCTTCGCCCACCTGCTTGGCAAAGGTCACGCCCATGTCGGGCAGCGCGAAACGCGGGGCAGGGGCGCCCGCGCCGTAGGGGCCTGCCGTCTCGATCTTCTCGATCAGCGGGACCTGTGCGGCCGATGCCATCAGCGTGCCGTCCAGCCGCAGATCGGCCGGACCCGCCGCACCTGCCCCCTGCTTTCCCAGGAGTTCGGACAGTCGCTCCATCGCCGGTTCCAGCTTGTCGCGCGCGACGGTCAGCCCGGCCGCCATCTTGTGTCCGCCGCCGCGGAGCAGCAGGCCCTCGCTTTCCAGCCGGTGGATCGAGGCGCCCAGATCGACACCCGCCACCGACCGGCCCGATCCCTTGCCCTCGTCGCCCGCCAGCCCGATCACCACGGCAGGTCGGTTCGTGGCCTCCTTCAGCCGTGCGGCCACGATGCCCACGACGCCCGGATGCCAGCCTTCGCCCGCCGCCCAGACCAGCGGCGCCTCCAGCCCGCGGGCTTCGGCCTGTGCCATCGCGGTCTCGCGCACCGCGGCCTCGATCGCGCGGCGGTCGGTGTTCAGCTCGTCCAGCCGCGCGGCCATGGCCTGCGCCTCGTGCGGGTCGAGTGTGGACAGGAGCCGCGCGCCAAGATCCGCCTTGCCGATCCGCCCGCCGGCATTGACCCGTGGGCCCAGCAGGAAGCCCAGCGAATAGCAGGTCGGTGCCGTATCCAGCCGCGAGACATCGCACAAGGCCACCAGCCCGGCCCGTTCCCGCCGCGCCATGATCACCAGCCCCTGCCGCACCAGCGCGCGGTTCACGCCGATCAGCGGCGCCACGTCGGCCACGGTGGCCAGCGCCACCAGATCCAGCAGCGCCATCAGGTCCGGCCCCTTGGCGCCGGCCTCGCGCATCTGCCGCCCGGCTTCGACCAGCATCAGGAAGACCACCCCGGCCGCGCAAAGATAGCCCAGATCGCCATCCTCATCCTGCCGGTTCGGGTTCACGACCGCCAGCGCGGTCGGCAGCGTCTCGCCCCCCAGATGGTGGTCCAGCACCACGACATCCGCGCCCGTCGCCGCGGCGATGGGTTCGTGCGACAGCGTCCCGCAATCGACGCAGATGATCAGGTCATGCGCTTTCGCCAGCGCCTGCATGGCGGGGACGTTGGGGCCGTAGCCCTCGTCGATCCGGTCGGGCACATACAGCGTCGCCTCGCGCCCCAGCGCGCGCAGCCACGTGATCAGAAGCGCGGCCGAAGACCCGCCATCGACATCGTAATCGGCAAAGATGGCGATCTTCTCGCGCCGGCTGACCGCCGACAGGACCCGCGCCGCGGCCTTTTCCATGTCCTTCAGGGTCCGGGGATCGGGCAGCAGATCGCGCAGCCTGGGCTCAAGAAACACCGCCGCCTCCTCTGCCGGCACGCCGCGGCGCACCAGCACCTGG
>TARA_R110002020_G_scaffold122985_2_pt1 | contig 17152 bp, 18 predicted proteins | sample TARA_R110002020 | Tara Oceans TARA_R110002020 (sample SAMEA4396489) | marine metagenome | biome: Westerlies Biome; feature: [MES] marine water layer (ENVO:01000295) within the mesopelagic zone...; material: water (ENVO:00002006), including particulate matter (ENVO:01000060) such... | reverse complement strand
TTGCTTGAACGTAAGTTCGCTTACGACCATCAAGTAACCTATACAGTTCTAGGTTTCTCTTCTCTTCATCTTGGATCGCAATGATCCTTGCGATCTCTTCGTCTGTGCGAGGTGTGGGAGCCATAAAATGTTTGTCCTATTCTGGGTTGTCTATTTGAACTTGAAGTAGATCCTTCGCAAGTAGGTATTCCTGTGCCTGCTGTCTTACCTTTGGTTCATCAGCATATACCCTGTTTAGTTCTTGATAGGACGCACGAATAGCATCCTGTGTAGATAATTCTCTATTATTAGTATCGTAAAGATTGTCTACAACAATTACATATTCAGCAACCTTTGACTTACGTTCTTCTGGGGATAAGGTAGTTTTAGCAATACGCTCAAACTTCTTTGGCTTGGAAGCAAGTTTCTCTGCTCCCTTGATTACAGAAAGTTTATAACGCTGCCTACGTTCCATCGTAGTATTAGTCATCTTGGCTTGCTGCTCTGCCTTCTCTTCCTCACTAACTGCTGGTCTAGTCTCACCAGTCATTGGATTGAATACAGTAGTTTCTGGAATAGGCTGTCCGTCAGCAGGTGCCTCACCCTTGAAGGAAGTCATAGACTGACCTGTTCTATCAACAGGCTGTGGAAGCATACGCTCAAAGAAGCCACCACGTTCAGGTGAACCTTCACCAGTAGGACCAACTGCTCTTTCAATAGCAGCCTGTCGTGTAGCCTCATCAGCAAGTTGCCTCTGGAAACTTTCGTTCTGTAACATCTCTCTGGCTCTATCACCTTCACCAAGTTGTTCCATCTGTGTTAGGAATTCAAAGTCAGTAAGTCTACGTTTACGAGACAACTGTGCTTCTTGGAATGATGGTGAACCTTCAATATCAGGAGATACTGGTGGAGCACCAAGTGCTGGATCAAATGGTAGAATACGTTCTCTTCGTGCTGCTTCTGCTACATCTGCTGCTGGAAATAGACCATCTACTTCTGCGGCAGGTTCAGGTGTAGGTTCAGCAGGTAGTTCTTCACGAACGGTAGGAGCGACTGTGCCTTCAACGGCACCAGTCTCTACTTCTTCTGGGATACGCAAAAAGTCTTTTGCTGCTACTTCACGTCCACCCATTTCCTGTAACATAGACAAAGCGCCCTGTTGACGTAGGGAAGCCATCTGTTCTGGTGTAATTACTGTATCAGGGTTTGCTGCTTGGAACTGTGCTACTGCTCTCGTAGCACCTGTCTCTGCTAGATCCTTTGCCGCAGCAAGTGCTGCTGGCTCATCAAAGCGTGGGATCTCTCTGTTCCTGCGAGGAGCAAGACCAAGACCACCTTCACCATATGATGTTCCAAACTTTTCTCTTGACCTTTCTAGCAAGTCAAACTGTGGAACTTCTGGTTGCTGTAAACCAGTCAACTGTGCTTCAAGTCTAGCCTTCTCTGCTAGAAGACCTGCTCTAACTTTACTATAATCTGGTCCTTTACCTTTTTCTAGGGGAGCAGCCTTGGGGACACGTTTACCTGTTCGGGTTACAGTTGTATCTGGAATATCAACACGACCACCACCTGATCCATCAAGAGGATCGGCAGTTTGTAGTTCTGTTCTATAATCGTTCTGGTAGTCAGCAGAGAAAGCAGCAACAGCAAATGCCTCTGCCTCTCCCCTATCATTACCAGCAGCCTCGGCAGCATCACCCGCACGTTCTACTTCGGCAGCAACAACAGAAGCCTTGAAGGGTGCTTCATCGCCTGCTGTAACACCACCGCCAGCACCCAACTGATAATTACCACGTTCCATAGCCTTGGACGCAGAAGTTTCAATTCTAGCATTGGGATCAGTCTCTGCTCCACCAGCAATGTTGGCTGCTTCCTGAACCCTCTGGAAACTATCTTGTGTATCACTTGATAGATCACCAAGGACATCAGTTCTCGTTCTACGAGCAGATGATGGAAGGGACGCAGTTCTACCAGTAGTAGTAGATGAAGTTCCTTGTGCGGAAGTTTCTAATGAACGTGTCTGTGCGTTCTGTGTATTCTGTGCTGTTGCGTTACGTTGAGATAGAGCGGCTGCTTTATCAGCCTCCATCCTATCAAGATCAATTAGTCTACGGTTTGCGGCAGCAATATCTTTTTGAATAGAAGACTGTTGTGTGCGGAGAAAACGCATCTGTTCCTGATACGCCATCTTCTCAAATTCCATATTAGCCATCACAGACTTCTGTGCTTCTTCCCACATCTTCCAACGGAGGTTAGTCACATACTGTGCGTAGCCTTCGCCTCTTGAAGTCTTTGCTACAAAAGGTGGAGCGTCAATGACGTATGCGTTCTGTCCGTTTACTGTTTTTATTCCCATTATGTTATACCTCTTATTGTCCTGAACTTGGTGTGTTTAGGGTCTGGTAGAGGCGTAGGGCTTCTGGGTTTTTAGCCGAAACTTCAAGCAAACCTCTTGCCTGATCGTCAGTAATTCCATACAGTTGTGCGATTGCGTTTACACTGTTGGAACTTGGGGTCATATTGCCCTGAATAATCTTTTGCTGTGCGGCTGATGAAAAGCCTGCCTCAACACCTGAACCTACAACACCAGCAATAGCCTGTGTTCTATTAGCAGCATACTGACCCTGCGCTGCTTCTAGCGCACGGATCTCATCAATCTGTCTCTGTTGTTTAGCAAGGTCCTGCTCGGCAACGGACTGATCTATGGCTCGGTTCTGCTCTCTCTCCATCTCACTAGCGACCTGTGCGCCAAGTAGTTTAGCACCAGCCGTAGCACCACCTGACTGTGTAGCAAGTAGTCGTTCACGTTCGCTCTGTGCGAATTCCTCTGCGCTGTCTGCTTTGGTTTCAAGCCTACCTTCTAGGACAGACTGCTCTTTATCAGTAAGACCTAGCGTTCCCATTTCTTCCTTACGTTGTAGGGCTTCTAGTCTTTTCTTTTGCTCTCGTTCAAACTTTGAAGGAATGATGCTAGGCAATGCTCCAATCGCAGAGCCTGCGACCGATCCTAAAATTGCTAATGTAATTGGGTCCATATCTTGTTTCCTCTATAATATAGTAAAAGTCAAGTGCTTACAGATAAAACACTTCAACTGTGAAGTTTCTCGCAGAAGTCCAGCCCTGTTCTACTTTGGGATTGATTGCGACTTGAAGGTCGTGTTCCCCTCTTGAAAGTTGTAGTTTGTATTGAAACATTACTTGACGACGACTAGCAGCAAAGCCACTAGCGTTTGGATTTAGAACACCTGCTGATGTTCCAGTTCCTTCAAAGACATACCCTCTGGTTCCTGCGACATATGTTGGGGTTGGGTTGTCTGTTGTATAATCTGTGTGGCGTAGAATAACTTTGTTCTCCCACTTGCCCTGTCCGTCACCACCTGTGGTAGTGCTATTATCAATAGTAATAAATGCTGCGTGGAATGTAACCAGCACAGCAGCGTTCCTATCTAGTTTGATTTTCTTACCACAAGCATACAGGTCTCTGTAAATAACAGAACCCGCAGCAGTCTGCGTGTTTGCTTTGGTAGTAGATGTAAAGTAAGCACGACGTAGCGTGTCGTTAGATGTGTTTTGTCCTGCGAGAAACGAAGAAGCAAAGCGATGGTCGTTAGTTACTGGAAGGAATTCACCTGCTTCAATCTCTGTATAGTCAAACTTATTATCAATATCGGCAGCAACGATCTCTTGGTTGGTATATACCTTGGCTGCTTCTTCATTTAGAATTTGGTTAGAAGCATCAAGAACATCACCGTCAACATAGTTATAAGGTTTTACAAAAGCCATAATTAGTTCCTCGCCACAACGGCTGTAATATTATTTCTTGTTACATCAAGTCTATTACCAGCACCACCATTAGGTCCTACCTTACCTTGTAGTTCAACCTTTGTAAGTGTAGTAGCATTAGAAGGAACACGATATACGCCAGAGAAAGAGAAGTTTCTCCACCATAAGGCACTATCAAGTCCTGTGCTGTCGTTTGTAACCCTGCTGCGTCTAGTAAAACTGTAACCGCATTCGGCAGTAGTCGCAGTTGAAGAGACACCGCCCACAGAAAAAGTAAGCAATAGTCTAAAAGAAAAGTAATTGTAACTGTCCTGTGATCCATCGCCATCTCCATCTGTGTTACATAGAACGTCACCAATAATACCAGAAGACTGAACCCTAATTAGGTCACCTGTGTTACAAGTAACGCCTGCTCCAAATGTAAGTTCGCTGTTGCTGCCGCCAGCACCCACCGTTGAATAAGTAGAACTGGTAGTAGTCCAACCAACAGTCGTATTATTATCATAGAAAAATAGTTCATTTGCTTGCTCGCCTGTATCATCAAAGTGCTTTCTAGTAGCCCAGTTAGGTTTAGTGTTTTCTGGATCAAGGTCAACCGTCGCAAGACTATTATACGGGGCATTTAGTCCTGCTGCGTTAGGTGTTTCCCCTTCTCTAAATTTTGTATATTCAATTCTAGCCATAGTAATTTTACCTCTTTACGTTTCTTACCCAGATCTCTGCTCCAAAAATATCAATTGGTCTTGTTGGATTACCTTGGTAATTGGTTCCAATAGCATCACTAGTGGTTGCCCTCCAACGTAGATCAATCTTACATTTCTGGGAACCTACTGGAACTTGAAATGGAATGTTTGCTGTAATGCGTCTTGCGTAGATGTTACTGGTTTGTGCTACAAGTGTGTCGTTTACAAAGACGCCCCACTGTGTAGTCCAGTCACTACCAAAGAAAATACGGAAAGTTGTCTCTGGATCACCAGCCTGATAAACAATTCTATCAACACCGTGATGGAAGTCAATAACAGCACAACCGTGTAGCATACCTTCCTTGGCGTCAAAGTCAAGGAATGTATAGTCCATAGAGCCATAGTCAACTAATGGGTTCCAACCAGTAGACCAGTTAGATGTTTGTAGGTTTACAGAAGCAACTGGAACCCACATATCAGTTCCAGCCTCACTAGTATTCCAACGCTTTACACGATGGTAGTCCTGTGTTGCTGCTTCATACTTCAACGTTCTTGTTCCATTAGCCAATGTATCACTTGATACAGGTGCTTTGAAGTTCGCAAAGGTTAGAGCATCAACAGGCATATTGTTTGCGTTGAGGTTTCCGTTTACCTCACCTAATGTTTTTGTAATATTATCGTTTACATTCTCGGGTTTGACCGCTTGAAAACGATGATTTGGTTTATCTGTATAAGTTTTAGACATTATCTACTTTGCCCCTTTTGAATTCTTGTATTCTGGTTGAGAGCCATCTGGTCCCTTGTATCATAGTTGACGTGGAACGATAGTAGATGGAATGGTGTATTTGTTTCGGCACCAACAAGAGGAGGCTGTGTTCTAATTCTAAACTTGAACTGGTTTACCAACTGTGTGTTTACATCGTAGCGTAGTCTAATAATACGTCCACCTTGTAGTTCACTTTGGTTCACTGTAAAGAAGTTCTTACTTATAGTAGGTTCAGCCACACCAAACACAGGATCTTCCTTTGTAGTGAAAACCCTTTCGTTTAGAGCCATCTTCTGGTTGCCTGCGGCTACAAATTGATTATCGTAGTCAGTAGCATATTCTAGTTGTAGAGGATTGTCTCCATAAGACAAGATCTCTACCTCAACAGAATACACACGATGCTTTACAGAATTATCTCCAAAGTCCATCCAGTTACTTTCCCAAGCAGATACTGGCTTCTGGACTGTGTTTACATTGAGATTGCTTACATCCTGTGTGAAAGAAGCAACAGTCATAGTTTGACCGAACCTACGATCTCCCGTCCATACTACAAGGGGTCCAATAGAAACACCCGTAGAACCCACGAAAATGGGTCCTCCTGCGCCTCCACCTGCTCCTACCCACTTGGGTGCCGTGCCGAACACAAAGTGTCCCTCTGGGTCCTGTGCGGCTGTTGTAAAGCGAAATAGATTATCGTTGTTAGTAGCGTCTGCTCCTCGGGTAGAGAACTGTTGATTATCAACGTGGTATACAATTCCTCTTGTGGGAATTGATGCGCTGTCCTTTGGAAAGTGGAACCAAGCCTCACGTTCCTTTTTAGAATAGCAAGCCCAACTACGCTGAATAGCAGCCTTGTTGATGCGTGTAATTTCTTTATCTACTGTCTCACTGATCTTTGTAATAGTAACCTGTGAACCACCATCAAGACCACCAGAGATAAGCCAGATGCCTTCCTCGTTGAGAAACATAACGCCCATATTGGGAACGTTACAAATAGCATTGCCTGCTTCGGTGCCTAGGTTTGATGCTAGGGTTGAGATAGTAGGTAGTCCCTGCCCGTCACGTCTAACGATTTCAATAGCGTTACGACGGAATACAAGCAAGTTATTGTAGTAAGGATACAACTGTGTGATATGCCCGCCTGATGTATTACCTACATCAAAGAACGAGAATGCTTCAAACTGTTCGGGAACACCCTTCTGGGAATAAATAATTCTTGTAGGTGAACTGTCTCCACCACCTAACCAGATACGGTTGTCCCAAGTTGCTCCAAACTTGTAAGTTGTATTGATACGAGAAGATCTATACTGTGCTGGTGCCTGTGCTGTTAGTGCTGTATCAGGCTGATAATCAATATAATGTGTGGTGCTGTTGTCTTCTAGTTCTCTAACAAAGTAGAATACAGCACTGTTTCCATCAGTAGCACCCTGTCTCTTGATGTTTTTAGTTCTATAAATTCTACGAGCAGCAGTTCCCTCTGGTCCCTGTGGAACATAAAGAACAACGCCAAAGCGTCTGTTCTCGGCAGCATTAGAACCAACCTTCCAGTTGACGCTTGTAATAGCACTGTGAGGGCTTTCAGCACCGTCCTCACTAATGGTAGTCATAAAGTATTGGAACTGGCTTCTCTCCTGATCCAGAGAGCCTAGACCGCCAACAAACTTCTCATCAAAGTAAGGGGCAGCAGAGCCATCACCATTTAGTTTATCACCTGAAAGATAATCAGGTTGAATACCAGTAGCCTGAATAGATGGTGTAGCAATAGAAAAACCAAACTGTCTGTATTCTTCATTACCAGTAAACCAGATAGGCTTATCATAACCGTTGATAATTAGAAGTCTATTGCCGAATGGAATAAACTGTGTTCCAATATCATTGGTCTTACGTTCGTGCCTGTTAGTGTCTAGTGTTACACGGTCGTTGTAGTAGTAGTTTCCACTGTATGAACTTCCTTGGTTTTTGTTTCCCCAAGCATAGATTAGGCTTCCTGCTCTCTCGTAGAAATAATAGATCTGTCCTGTTGAAGACTTTTCCCATATGAATGATGCCTCTGTTGGAAGTGCTAGTTGTTCTGTAATAGTTGTTGCGTTGCCTACAATAGAGAATGGGTTGGGGAACTTCCACCAACTTTCTACACCACGGTCAGCAACCCAACCAAGACCACGGGGATCTACCCTCATATTCACTACTTGGTCTGCGTAACCAACAGCGCCCTTCCAGCGCTGGTCTAGTCCAGATGCTTTCACAAACTGAATTGTTTTTGTTTTCATAGCCATCTAATGTTTACCCCAAGTGTTTTAGTGAATTCATATCGTATAGAACGCCTCGTCCACCAGATGAGAACTGTCCTCTGCGAACGTGACTATCAATATGGTCCACATACCTTTTCTTCAATTCTTTCATTTCGTTTTCAATACGACGGGCATAAGTGGTGGATAAACCTTCCTGTCCTAGTTTTAGATAAATATCTTCTAGTGCTTTATAAACAATCAACTGGTGGAATTCATAAGGCATTTCAGGAACATCGGTTCCAAGTAGAAGATCCTTTGGCTTTTTGTAGTAACGGATAATAGCATCTCTACGGAAGTCGTGGAATTGAAGAATGTTCTGGTCTGCCTTGACCTGTTTTACTTCTTCATCAAAGCCATCAACCCTAGGGTAAGGACGGATCTGTGTGTGTTGACCGTCAACCTCAACGTATCGTTCTTGTCCGTTGTCTAACTGGTTCGCATTATCAATACGATATGTAGCCAACTGGTCGCTTACAACAACACGTTCATTATAAGTTTCAAGGTTACGGTTGCTTCCACCATTGATAATAGCAATCCAGCAAGGTAGTCCTCTACGCTCACCAGTAAGTTTGTCTACGTTCTTGTTGTAGTAAATTACTTTTCTGTAACCACGCCAAGGTGTAGGTAGTTCATCTTGATTATTGTAAGGGTCAGCAACAATGTTACTGTCGTCCCAAGACGTAAAGTTTACATTGATAGAATTGTTTGCTGATGTAACCTTCAAAGTAGCAGGCTCGCTCAAAGCACCAACCTTACCATCCTTCAAAAAAGCCCAGCATATTTCATAATAACCATTTGCTGTAAAGCCTGAACCTGTATCATTAGATTGAGCCAACTTGATACGTTCAGCAGGTTTCACCATTCTGTATGGAGACCAAATATATGCTTCTGCGTATGAGGCTTTATAGTCTGCTCGTAAGTCCACCTGTTCCTCTCTACGAGGCATAATAGCAGTAGCCTTACCGTAGGGGCTGAATGAACCTTGGGAAGCGTTGTAGGGGTAATCTCGGTGCCCTAGGTATAGTAATTCAAGTAGGTCTTCTGGGAGATCATACCAGCGCTTCTTGATAAGCCAGTTAGTTGAACCAGCGGCAGGTGTTGGAGCAACAATAGGTTCGTTTACAATAAGTGTAGTTCCACTATTGACCTTCTCAATAATGTATTCTCTCTTCTCAATTGAAATTGGTTGACCTTCCCAAACGTCAGGACCTTCAAGGTGTCCTACTTTTTGTAGCCTATCAATTGCGTGTGAGAACGTTACAAGACGTTCTCCCTGAACCCAAGTGGCTGTGACGTTAGTAAGTGGTGCGGGGACATTCTCATTATCCCTATCGGGTAGAATATCAATAAAGAACCTGTATGGTTCTGCGTGTGTAGCGAATACCCAACGCTTGTGCGTCCATATTGCGTAGTAGGCATCGTTGACTAATTCATCTAACTGATCGTTGAATGGTTGTAGATCAGGAGAATAGTCAGTAATGTTTTTGATTTTTTCTCTAATTGCTGTTAGGTTCATAAACTATTTCCTCGTATGTCTCTATAATATAGTAAAGGTCAAGTGGAACGAAAAAAGCCCCCACCCCAAGCGGGGAAGGGGCATCATTCCTGTTATATAAAAACTTCTAGTCTAGGACATAGAAGGCTTTACATAAACCGATGTAATAGCGTCAGCCGTAGTAGCATCAATAGCATATCCACAGATGGGCTTGATGTTGTAGGGTGCGGCACCTGTATACTGCGCCTTGACTGCCGTAGCAGCGTCAGCACTGAATGTAAGTGTATCGCCCTTCAACACAGCAACGCCTGATCCGTCAACCTTTGCTTCGCAAATTCCACGAATACAGACCTTCGCCTGCCCGCCAGAAAGAACACCTGTGCCTGCGGCATCTGCGTCTCTCTCGCTTGCTGGTCCAAGCACAACACCAATCACGACCGAAGCCGTGGATGATACGCCTGCGCCAGCACCTCTGTTACTATCCATTTTAGCAACTGTTACTGAACTAACTTGATCGCTCGCAGCAGAGAGGTCCAGTGAGACCCAGTCACCTGCGTCAAGAGCCTCGCCAGCGAGATAAATCTCGGTCTGGCGGCGGTTCATTGCGGCAAGTCCTACTGGGACACTAGCACCAAAACCATCCTGCTGGGAAGTTTCAAGATACTGAATAAGGGTTTGTGTAGCCATAATATTTTTCTCCTTTTATTTGAAACGTATGGTTTATTAGAATGTGTCGCCGTCAAACAGAACGCCCTGTGAACCAAGGTGGTCTGCGATCAACTGCGCCTTGACGTAGAGATGGGCTGCTCTCGCAGTAGTTCCCACAACACTTTCAAAAGGACTAACAGCAAAGTCAGCATCCTTATGGAAGACAAGTTTGATCCCGTCAAAGTTTAGCATATAGCCAGTAAGTGGACCAGCACCAAAGTCACCAGAAGTAACGTTGAAGCCAAGTTCAATATCCTGCTCTACACTAGCACCAGCAAAGGCGAGGGACATACGTCCACCGTCAAGCGTGGTGTCGCTGATGTAACGCTCCTGTGCGAAAAGAGCACGACGATAGTTCGCCATACCAGCCTCGCTCAACAGCACACAATCAACCTCGCCCAGAGGGGAGACGCTGTTTGCGTTGATATACAACTGCTGTAAACCACGAATACCGTTAGTGCCGAAAGCACCAGCGACATCAAAGATCTGGTTAGTCCAACCATTGACGTTGAATGTTGCCTTGGAGACACCACCAACAACGTTGTTCTGGTTGACCTTGTTCTCGGCTTCTAGGAAACCGCCAGCGACAGCACCGTTCAAGGTATTCATCGTGGTAAGAATGGGTGAATTACCCACTAGGATCTGCTTGTTTAGTTCTCTACGAAGCATAGACATAACTGAACGCATACGGGCTTCAACAATCTTTACGATTGCCTTCTCTCCGCTGTTTTCAAGTTCCTCTTTCTTCGTAACAACGATAGGTGCGGTAAAGTCACACCAGTCGTAAATCGCAGGTTGGAGCACGTCCTTCACAGCAAGCGAGACTGGCTCGTATCCTGTTGGAAGTTCAGTGATCGTAGAATGCTCTGCGATGGAGAGGGGGCGCTGGATCTTGATCCCGCCGTCCTCAAATTCAATTCCGCCCGACTTTCGTGCGTGATCTAGGAATGCGACCTTCTGGTAAAGTTGGTCTACTTCGCCGTCACGAATAGAATATAGGGTGGAAGATAGTAAGTCATTAGAAATAGCCATAATATTTTCTTCCTTTTAGTTTATGAAAATTAGATGTGTGAATTATCTAGTAAGTAAGTGTTCTCAATATGAGAATTTATCTGTTGATCCTTCACCATTTCAAGTATTCGCAAGGTGACCTACTAGGTTCTGTTGAATGTGACGGAGGGAAAGGTTGCCCGTTCAATATAGAGAAAACGTCAAATAAAAACTTTATTCGGTCTAACGTCTGCTCTTTTTACCCGAACACTTCCACTTCTTACGAGATAGGTTATTCGGTGTATTTGGATCGTTTTGTTTCTTCTTTGATAAGCCTTTCTTGATCCCGTAAGACCTAGCGCAGTAAGCATCGCCCTTCTTTGTAGAAGGCTGTATACGACGCTTACCAGACTTATTCTTGGAACCAGCCTGCCCGTAGGAAACTTTCTTTGTTCTACCAGTCTTTTTATTTTTTACAGTTTTGGTAAACCGCTTTCCTTTACTGGGCTTTGAACTTTTATTTGTTTTTTTCTTACGGGCAGGCATATGGTTTCCTCTAAATAATTAGTTTAGGTTCGTGTTTTTTGCTTTATGATACTGATAAGCCTCCCACGCTGAACGGAACTGTGGGGTTCCCTTGGGCGTAGTGGCTGTTCCACCAGAAGTCTTCATTAGTGTTGAGCGGCGTGTAGCACGTTCAGCAGCAAGTTCATTCTTCATAGTGGTTGCTTTCTCACCATCTACCTTTGCTTTTACAATATAGTATGCGTCTTCAAGTTTTAGTTCTGGACGCTCCATAAGCATTTTAGCAATAGGCATACGGTATTCATCATTAGTCATCTCTGGATGCTGGGACTTGAAATTATCAAGTTCCATCTTGCGTTGCTTCATCATCAGTTCTTCCCTAGCAGGTTCAAGCATTTGCTTCAACTGTAAGGCTGCTTGACGTTCAATCTCACGCTTCATTCCTTCTGGATCATATAGGTCAAATTCTTCTGTATTAGAAGCGACTTCTACTGCTCGCTTGTATGCTGGATTGTTTAGGGTGCTTTCCCTCTGGTTAGAGAGCGCAAGCCTTTCTGCCTCCAAGTCTTTGCGTAGATTAGCAATTTCTTGTGTCTTACGGGTGTAAGACGAACGAAGGTTTGCGACGTGCTTACGAACGTCTTCGGGTAGATGTCCTACCCATTCGTGTAGTGGCTTCATACCACGATGGTTTGCGTCATCAGTAAAGAGCGGGTCTGCGTCCTCACCAAGCGACATAAGCGCATCAATAGTAAGATCCTCGGTAAGAGCAGGTGCTTCTACTTCGGGTGTCTCTGCTGTTGCTACTGTATCAGTTGCTTCAACAGAGGTGGTGTCTTCAACGACAGTCTCTGTATTATTCATAATATATTATCCTTTTTAGTTATATAATTACATTCGGTCCATAAACATCGCATCCATAGATGCTTCGTCCATATCACCAACTGGGTCTTCTGGTGCCTCTTCGGCTTCCTCTTCTGTCTCTGGGGCAGGTTCCTTCAAGAAACGCTTGAAGTCCTTGGACTTGGAAAGCATATCAATTCGTCCTGCCTCAACAATGATAGAACGATCATCGGTAATATTACCAATATCAATCATCATCTCTTCATCAATAGCATCTGCTGCGACAGCATCGGCAGAAGCCTCTGCGAACATAGCAAGAATACGGGTGAAGTCTGTGGGGAATTTAGAAATATCCTCACTAAATGTGGGATAGTCTGGGGTCTGCCCGAAAGCAGGGAGCAACTTATTAGTTGCCTTCACTAATGCGTTTAGTGACTTTGGCGTAAACGAACCTTCGGGAGAAAGTGCTTCAAATTCCATCTCATCAGCATCCTCTGCTTGGTTGAGATCTTCTGCGAGCATTCCTTCTTCTGGTCCACGTCCACCAAGAACGATCATTTCAGTAGCCATTTTATTTCTCCTTTTGGTTTGATTGTAAAGTCAACGACTGTATCTAGGGGTTTGGGTTTATTAGCAACAGTATCCTGATGAATACCATTATCAATGTAAAGGGGAAGCCTCAATGGCTTCTCCTCTACGGGTAAGTTTTCTAATTTATGCGGGGGGTGTTTTAGTTGATGGTCCATCACTTTGATGTGTTCCTCCCCAAGTTTTATCCAAGTCACCTGATAAGGCACGTTCAGCAGAGAATACTTTCGCAATAGCCTCTCCTTTCTCCATACCTCCTTCCTGTAACGCTTGAATTTCATTTACATCTTTATTCTTTGCCTTCGCAATATCTTTACGCTTTTGTGTTTCCTCTTCAAAGAAACCAGCAGGCATATCACTTTCAGGAATAAAGCCACGCTGTTCCATAATACGACGTTCATCTTTACGAGAACAATACTTACCTAGTGCCTGTGAGAAATAACCATTCACACCGTAAGCACCAGTCTCATCACCCCAAAGAGATGGGGTTCTAGCAGGACAAGAGATCTGCTTGTAGATTTTACCACCACAACCATTGGGTAGTCTATCGCCGTAGGGATCAAAGAACTTATCAAGAACCTCTTCGCTTCCGCATTCCCACGTCTTCCCGTCTTCACAGGCTTCATCTACTTTCATAAGGGCTTCACTGCGCTGTCCGCAGTTAGAGCATTTGAATTCATAAAACGGCATATATTATTCTCCTTGGATTTGATCTGCTGTTCCTACTAGGGATGCGGCAAGGTTGCCTGCGCTAGTAGTTTGTTGGGTCGGTTGACCTTCGTCCAGTTCATCAGGGGCAGGGGTGGTTCTAGAACCTACCTTGGGAGCCTCCTGTTGGGGTTCTGGCGTCTTCAAAAAGTCTTCTGGTAGTTCGTATGCCCTAATGATTTCTTCCTTCATACGCTCCGCAGGAACGCCTAGTGTGGTAAGCACTGGAAGCAATTGGATAAGGTTCTGCTTTTTGATGGCGTCAGCAATTGGTTGGTTGCCTTGGTCCAGAGCAGAGATACGGAACTTGCCGTGAAGATCTTTATTTGTAATAACCTTTGCCTTGCCCTGTGAGGATAAGACAGACTTATCACCTTCATCTGCTAGAAGGGATAGTGTGCGAAGATAAAGTTGTGCGATAGTTTCAATAGCGTAGTCACGCTCTCTCGCCATTTTTCCAATCTCACTTGCTGAATACTGGGCTAGGGCTGTGATCTCTGTGGCTGTTGCTTTGGTTGCTTCGCCTCTACTGAAAGGAGCAAGGATAGAACCTCGGTTGATGTCGCCTTCAATAAAGCCCAAGTAACGGTCAAAGTTAGATGAGATTGGCTCAACACCAATTGGTTGGATCAATCCTGTAAGGGATTGCTCGTCAGTTGAGATCATAGCACCATCAATACCAGCGGTAATTTTTGCTAGTTCTTCCTCATCAAACGCACCTTCTTTATAAATGTATTGCCTACTGTCTCTACGAATAGCGTTCGCCCAGTAGGTCCGTAGGATGTTCTTCTCATAGAACTGGTCGTATACCCTACTAACAGCAGACAAGCCCTCCATAGGGCGCTCTGGCTTGCGAGCATAGTATAGTGGGGACAGGTTGGATAGTGGTCTATCATCATATGTTCTTACAGGGATAGTAGACTTCTCTAAAAGTTCTTCACCGTTCTTATAATTGGGAGACCAGAAATACATCTTATCATAAACAATATCAAAGAATTCAACAACCTCAATGTAAAGGTAATCGTCGGGTAGGTCAGCATAGGAAGCACCCATCTCACCGTAACCATTAGATGAACCCCCACCTCTGTATGTTCCACCAGAGCCAAAGTAATTTGCCTTTGGAACTGCCGTGAATTGCTTTGAGCCGAAACGTTCACGGGCTTCTGGTATAGTAAGATAGTAATGATGTCCGCAGAAACGTTGGTTCTTCCAACCAGACGCATCTCTATCTAACAGAACCTCCCAAGGAGGGACAGCACGGATGGTTACTTTTTCAAGCATATCATCACTGTCGGTGGGGGAAAGTTTTAGAAAAGCACTAGGATAAATAAGGGCTAGACGTGAAGCGATCTCTAACTGCTCTCTCTGGTTGAATAGGAACCTGTTGGCGGCTGCTTGTGCTAGGTCAGGGTCACCTGCTGCGTTGGCTGCGTCAGCACCTACAACAACGGCTGGTGCCTTTGAGAAGAGGGCTGCGATGAAACCTTCTACATAAGAAAAACAGTCAGCAGTCTCAACACGGATCATACTATCATCATAGTCAATCTCTCCGTCCCAGAACTTACTTTCGTATGCGTTCTTATATCTGCGTAGTTCACCCATCTGGCTTTCCCAGTGGTCCTTGTGTTCGGTCAACACCATACGCAGCAATCTAATAATATCTTTGTTTGTTCTAGCCATAATTTATTGTCCCTTCTCTATATGAGGAAAAGTCAAGTGAAGATGTTCTCTTCCCCACTTCTTTACGCAGTCCTTACAGAAACCTGTCTCTTCGTCTACCATATCTTTCTTATAATAGCCTGCTTCTGGGAATGCCTTTTTACATTTGATACAACGAATGTATCCATCAGTCACCACCAATTTTAGTGAAGAAGAATATAATGTTCTTACCTCACGCTTTGGTGATGGTGTTCTCTCGTCATCGGTCATTTTAGTATCTCCTATGTAAACCTGTTCTTGCTCCTGATTGGAGCATCTTTTTGTTAGAGCGTTGCTGTTTGATCCAGTCAGGTAAGTATGTGGTCTTTGGTAGACGCACATTCTCAATACATACAGAGCATAGAGCAAGAGCAACAGCATTGTCTCCGTGTGACTGTAAGTTGTCTGGAATAATAATATTTCCTTTTTCATTTACTTGTAGAGAACGGATCTCTGCGAATGTAATGTTGTCTAGGTTGTATATGTAGCCTTCACGGATAAGTTCTTTTAGGTTCTCAAACATCATTGTTTTAGATTTCAGTGTAGTAGTCCAAGGCTTATTGTTCTCATCAGTCCAGAACCTACGGAAGCCTAGGTGACCTAGTTCGTTGATGACTACGTTTCCATAGTTATTACTTTCTACTAGGGCTAGGGCATCATTGTAGTTCCCTGATACATCTACAATTACTTGGGCTAGGTTTACTGGTGTAATTTTATTACTTCTATAAATAAGCACAGGTTGATAAGTCATCTTTGAGATGACGTATACAACTGAATAGTCTCGGTTCACACCAGCCGCAACATCAACACCAATAGCATAGCGGTCATCAGGTTGTGGTTCTTCAAAGACAATCATATCTTCACTACCCTGAACCTTTATAATTTCTATCTTTTCTAGATCCTTCTGTGAGAAGTAACTGTTGCCTGTTTGCTTATAAGCATCTTCTAGGGTTTCAGGATATTCACGACTAAATTTATCCAGTCCAATCTTCTGTATCTGTAAGTAACGCCAGTATAGTTGTTGATCGTTTAGGTCGTGTTTACTACGAAGTTCTTCATCCAATTCATTTGGCTCCCACTTGATACGTTTAGGAACAGGTTGTTTATACTTCTTATGTTGGAACCAAGGAAAGAATATATATTTCCAAGAAGCAAGTCCTCGTTGTGTCTTCAAGATCTCTTGATGTAAAGCATCGTTGTAGTAATTGGCTGTGCTTTCCATTACAAGTTGTCCGTCATTCAACGCAGCAATAGCAGTTGCTTTTAGTTCCTCTGGATTATCAGCAAAAGCATATTCACTAATGTGTAGTTTATATACAGAGAAAGAGCGTAGTCCCCCACGGTCTGCTGATGACGCTGCTACAATACCAGCACCACTATCTTTGAACCGTAGTTCTGTGCTGTTCTCTACTGATAGTTTCTTCTGTAACTTGGCTGGTAGGTTATAATAGAATGTCTTATGAATATCTAGGATATGTTTAGATGATGCTAGTTTGTGTGAAAGAATAGCATAGGTCTGTGGGTCAGTAGCAGTGTAAGCACACCAGAAGAAGTAGGCACAGATGATAGTTGATGAACCAATCTGTCTTGGCTTCAAGATGATAGTATCTTCATCATTAGTCAAAGCCTCAACAATCTTTATTTGTTCTTCGGTAGGTTTGAGATACTGTAACTTTCCTTTCTTGTTTACAATCTTCAACCTACTGATAAACATTAGAGGATCGTTTAGAATATCACTTATATTCTTTTTAGACATATGCTACTTCACCTGTCTCATCCAGTCACTAATCTCTTTTACATTCTTTGTAGTATCTTCAAGATCATTCTTCTCACCTCTATCCTTCTTATCTTTCTCCATACGGATAAGATGATCTAGGAATGATTGAATATCTCTACCACTGAACGTATCACTTTTATTTCCTTTCTTCAATTCAACACAGGCTAGTTCTAGACAAGCCCATACAAAGTCTTCAATAGATCTTTCGTGAACTGCTTTACGCATAAGGTTTCTTGGTAATGCTCTACGGGGCATAGTGTATCTCCTTTGTTAGATAAGCAAGTTATTATATTTTATTTGCTCTCACTATGTAGTAAA
>TARA_R110002020_G_scaffold201949_4_pt1 | contig 17154 bp, 21 predicted proteins | sample TARA_R110002020 | Tara Oceans TARA_R110002020 (sample SAMEA4396489) | marine metagenome | biome: Westerlies Biome; feature: [MES] marine water layer (ENVO:01000295) within the mesopelagic zone...; material: water (ENVO:00002006), including particulate matter (ENVO:01000060) such... | reverse complement strand
ATACTAATAAAGCGGTATGGACTAATGAAGAGCTCAATAAACTTGTACAGCACCTAATACAACAGGGTATTTTAAAAGAGAGCCAAAAAAATCTGCTGCAGCACTTGACTTTGCTAGCGCGCTGACTAATTATCCGAGACTGGACGAGGGGGACTACTAGTAATCATCTCATTTAGTTGATTTCACTCTGATATCATAATAAATAGTAACATGAAGGTAACATTTAAATTAGAATTCAATCCTACTATAGACGATATTCAAAAATATGGTACAGATCCGCGGACGGCTGTTAACAAATATATTGAAGATATGATCATACAAAGTAAGGCCGATTACAACAATCCGGAAAAATGGAACGTGGACACTTTCGAGAATGCCACTGAATCACCGGCCAGTCCTCCGGAAACAGCTGACCAACAAGCTCCACAAAAACAAGGAGCAAGAGTAGGCCCGGATGTAAGAACTGGTAACTTCAATGATCCCTTTGCAGGTACCTCTTGGGGTAATAAATAATTAAGTACCTAACACTTTGCAAATAAATCGAAGTATTTTACTACGAACTATTTCAGATCGTCCGAATCTGAATGCATATATATTATTATCAGCGCAATCTACCGTTGAAAATTGCTGAAACACTTCACTAAAGCCGGACTTATTGATATCTGATTGGTGAGTATCACCACAAACAATATATTTTGATCTTCTTCCAAATCTTGTAAGAATAGTAGCTAATTCACTCTTGGTTAAGTTTTGAGCCTCATCAACTATTACAATACTATCACTAAAGGTTAAACCTCTAACAAAATTAACCGGGATCGCTTCAATCAATCCCCTTTGCTTTAAAATACCACATGCACTATCGCCAGCAATCTCTCTAACCTTCTCGATTAAAGGCATTGCATAAGGTAAAAACTTATCATCTACTTCACCAGGAAGAGACCCTAGGCTCTTAGCAGCTGACTCAATAACAGATCGAATATAAATTATTCTTTCAGCTTTTTCTTCTTTAAGCTCCTCTAGAGCGGAGTATACAGCTATATAAGTCTTTGCTGTCCCAGCAGGCCCGTCGACTAACACCATATTAGTAGTACTACTCCGGATAGAGGCATACAACTCTTTGTGGTTATGGTTAAGATAAAAGGGCTTCTTGATCTTGAAGTCTAAAAAGAAAGCATCCTTCCAGCCTTCTTCAAGATCAACCAAATTTGGTTCACGCTCAACGCGCGCGGCTTTTCTCTTCATGTATTATTATTTATGTTGAAATAACTGGTCTATGTTTATAATTGATATAAAATGAGCGATATCGACTGTAATAAAGGAACCATTCTCCTTAGTGATGATAAAGTATTTTATACAATAGAAGGTGAAGGCGAATTTGTTGGTCAACCTTCTGTTTTTATGCGCGTATCTATGTGCAATCTAACCTGTATTGGATTTGCCTCAGAGGCCTCACCTCATGGTTGCGATTCATATATCTCGTGGTCCGTTAAAAATAAATTTACCTTTAATGAGGTATTTAAATATATGGAAGATAATAATTTTATCGAGCATCTACGTAATAATGCCATATGGAAGCTTACCGGCGGTGAACCTATGGTACAACAAAAGGCTCTATTGAAGCTAGTAAGGGCATTTGTTAGCAAATATAAATTCTTACCCCGTATAGATTTTGAAACTAATGCTACTATTAAGCCTAGTGATGAATGGGTATCCGAATTTAATGCCACCTTTACCACTTCACCCAAGCTAACTACAAACGGCGATCCTGAATCAAAAACTTATAAGCCCGAAGTTTTAAAATGGCATAAAGAACATAATTCAGGGTTTAAATTTGTAATTACATCCTCTGAAGACATAGACGAGGTATGGAGAAAGTATGTAAAAGATGAACACGGTATTAATATACCTCTAAGTAGAATTTGGTTTATGCCTTGTTGCGGATCACGTGAGGAACATACTGAACGAGCTCGAGCTGTAGCTGAATATGCAAAAGCCATGGATGTAAACTTCTCTCCAAGATTACATTTATGTATATGGGACATGGCATTAAAAGTATAGTAAGGTAAATAAGTTTATGAGAATAGCTTTTTCTGGGACAGCACATAGCGGAAAGTCGACTCTTCTTAACAGTTTTTTATATACTTGGAAAAATTTTGAGTCCCCAAAAAAAACATATAGAGATCTCCTAAAAGAAGAAAGTTTAACGCATTCTTCTAAAACTACCTCTAAGACGCAAGAACGTATTTTGGATTTTATGCTTGATCAGCTTCAAGAGTATGATAAGGATAGTAAGGTTGTTTATGATCGGTGTCCACTTGATAATATTGCGTATACTATGTGGTGTCATGACAAAAACAAAAAAGGGTTTTCGAAAACGTTTGTATCAAAGCAGATACAGTTGATGAGAGAATCTATGCGGTTCTTAGATATTATATTTTTATGCCGCTACAACGAGCAGTCCGGTCAAAGTACAGATAATGGAAATAAACTAAGAGAAAAAGATACGAGATTTATCAAAGAGATAGACAATATATTCTTTTCACTTTATAATCAATATATGCACAACCCGGAAGCTGATATATTTTTCCCCAAGGGTGATACGCCATGTATTATAATTTTACCTGATGATCAACAAGGAAGAATAGATTTAATATCGGAGTACGTTAATACAGACGGTGAACTTTTTGGTGAAGAAGAATCAATACTCAATCCCGATAATATAGATAAGCTAGAACAATTAGTTAAAGAGCAGGAAAAAGCTCGAGACAAAGAAGAAACAGAGAAAGAGCTATACAAGAAGTTCGGATTAGAGGATCAAATAAAATAATGAAAATAGGGGTAGGTATTATTACTTGTGATCGACCTGACTTTTTCACAAAGTGCAGAGACTCTATAAATCACAAATCCTATAACCGTCTAGTTGTTGTCAACGACGGTAATGATCATGTGGATAATGCGAGAGCCCCAGTTATTAAGACACAAGGTAGGGAAGGTGTTGGTAAAGGCAAAAATATGGCTTTAAAGTATCTATATGAAAAGGGGTGTGATTATATGTTCTTATTAGAGGACGATATGATAATGCTAGATGACTCTGTTTTTGACAAGTACATACAAGCCCATAAAGCATCCGGCATCCATCACTTTAATTACGGTCCAGGCTCACCATTTAACAGAAAACAGACAATACAAAATTTTGATTTACATAACAGACATGAACTAGATCAACATTCTGAACCTAATCCAAGACTAGTTATTGATTATGGTGATGATGTTAAAATATCACTATTTCAACATACCGTAGCCATGTTTTCCTTTTATACAAGAGAGGTATTGGATAACGTAGGTTATATAGATGAAGAATATTACAATGCCTGGGAGCATGTAGACCATACGTATAATATTATTAAAGCTGGCTACCATCCACCGTTTTGGTATTTTGCTGATATTTTTGATTCACATAAATATATGACCGAAGCGCCACAGGCTATTGATAAATCTTCTATTGCCGGGGATAGTGAACAGTGGAAGAAGAATGTATATGGAGGCAGAGAGATTTATTTAAGAAAACACGGTCATTACCCCAATGAACCGCCCTATGTTTCAAAAGAAGAAACATTGAATATAATAAAACAAATTAAGAAGAACCATGGTCCAGAATAGCTGCATATACTACCTTATATACGAGCATCCCACCCATCTAAGAAGACTTGAATCAAGCTTAAAACTCCTTTCAACCAATTTTCTTTCTAAGTTTCCCTACCCAGTAGTATTTGGACATGAAGGTGTATCGCCTGAGACACGTATTTTAATAGAAAAGGTACTACCTGCAGAAATTGACTACCATTTTAAACGAGTGGACTTTAATTTACCTGATTACCCGGAGAGTGTATTAAAAAAGATTCCAGAAAAATTTAAGTGGGATGGTATATGGGATGATAATGCGTTTTTTAGCATGGGATATAGGCACATGTGTAGGTGGTTTTCTGGAAGTATGTATTTAGATGAGTTTTTTGAAAACGTACAATATCTTATGCGTCTAGATTGCGATTCCTATATTCTTAGCGAGGTTTTACAAGACCCGTTTCAAACTATGGTAGATAAAGAAGCTATCTATGGTTATGTTGGTGAGTTTACTGATGAGGATCCAGTTATTGAAGGATTACATGATTTTTGCGAAAAAATAGCTCCGGTAGAAAAAGAGATTCAATATAATAAAGCATATGAAACTAATTTCTTTATTGAAAATTGCGATTGGTTTAGATCAAGTAAGTGGATGAACTTTTTCAAGGCTATAGATGAATCAGGGAATATTTATATTAAGAGGTGGGGCGACGCTCCTATAAAATATCAAGGTATTCAAAGACTTGTATCTGATGATAAAGTTATTAAAATTGATATACCTTATCACCATGGCGGTGATTACCATAAAGGATTATAAATTATGAAAATATCAATTTTAGTACCAACGAGAGAAAGAATGAATCATCGGTTAACGTTAATTTTTTCTATTTTATCAACAGTTGATGACATTAATAACGTAGACATTTATTTTGGTGTAGACAAAGACGACCCTACCCTAACAACAATTAACAAGATAGCTAAAGGTATTAGTTGTTTAAAGATAGTAGAAATAGAAAATAATGGTAAGTTTTTGGGGTTAGGTAAATTATGGAATACATTAGCAGATGCTTCTAATGCAGAAATTATTTCTATGATTAATGATGATTATGTATTTAAAACTCAAGGCTGGGATACTATGCTATTACAAGAATTTGCAAATATGCCTGAAGATAAAATTCAAGCTATTCACTGTAATGATGAAAAACACGGAATAAAGTTACCAGTTAATTTATTCTGCCATAGAAAGTATGCTGAAGTACTTGGCCAGTTCATGAGGCCAGAATTTACTATTAATTGGGTTGATCAGTGGCTCCATCAAATGTTTTTAGCATTTGATAGAATAAAATACAGAGACGATTATACTATTGAACATAGACATTGGGTATATGGTAAGCGAGGCAGAGACAGTACTGCAGAGCGAATGGCAATCGCGGATACTAAACAAACTAATCAAGGTCAACAGGTAAGTGTGAGTGATAATTTGTGGCATGAACTGGTTGAAGAAAGAATTGAAGATGTTAAAAAACTAGCTGCTTATCTCAAACAAGACCCTGATTGGTCTGTAGTAGATACCGGGGATAGAAATATTAGTAATTTATGAAAATAGCCTTACTTTTACCAAGTAAACATAGACTTAATAAATTTTTAACTTTCTTAACTAGCGTAGTAGCAACTGCAAAGGATATTAAAAATATAACTATTATTTTAGGTATAGATGAAGATGATCCTAGCTTTGATAATTATAAAAGAATTGCTAATAATTTAGATTTTATTGATTTTTTGAGCTTTCCAAAAGACACATTTAAAAAGGGAGGCCTATCCATATATTGGAATACCATGGTTAAAGAATGTACTCATGATATATTAGCTATGGTGGGTGATGATATGATCTTTAAAACTAAAGACTGGGATGAAAAAATAATTAATACGTTTAAAGAACAAGATGATAATATACATTTAGTTTTTTGTAATGACGGGATGCGTGGTCCTGGAAATAAGCACGAAAATGCACCACCCTTTCCAGTAAATTCATTTTTACATCGCGATTACATAGATACAGTAGGCTGGTACGTACAAGACATCGAACCTAAAGGGTTTCAAGATACTTATCTAGATAAAATATTCGATCTCTTACGTAGAAAAATCTATTTTCATGATATAATTATAAAGCATATGCATTTCTCTGAATATGGTAATAAGGACGAAACTACCGAATTATTAGAAAAGGATAGAGAAGGTATTTGGGATAATAATAATATCTGGGAGAAAAAATTACTACCTTTTATTTATAAAGAAGAAAAACTATTAAGAAAGAAATTTAATATATGAAATGGCGATTAATGGATAACGCGATCCCTTTAGATCAGCGCGAAAAACTATCAGATTTTATTCTAAGTGATGATAGATTTTCACAAGGAAAATATGTAAGGGAATTTGAAGAAAGGTGGTCTGAATGGCAAGGTTGTAAGTATTCTGTTTTTGTTAATTCAGGCTCTTCGGCTAACTTTCTAGCTGTACATGCTTTAAATAACCACAAAGTCGACAAGGGATGGGTATCGCAAGCATGTACCTGGTCAACTACAGTTTCTCCTATTATTTTATCCAAAAATAAACTACAACTATGTGACGTGAATATACCTAATTTAGACCCGGATTTAGATTCTTTAAAATATATATTTAAAAAATATAACCCGTCGTTTTTGTTTTTAGCTCACCTATTAGGCTTTTCCGCTATTAGTGAAGAGCTAATAGATTTGTGCAATAGATATAATGTACAACTATTAGAAGATTGTTGTGAGTCTCATGGTGCAACTCACAAGGATACTAAAATAGGGAATTTTGGATCTATTTCTACCTTCTCGTTTTATTATGGTCATCACATGACAACTATTGAGGGAGGAATGGTATGCACTAACGATAAAAACATTTACGAGAGAGTATTACTACTTAGATCACATGGATTATTACGCGGGCTACCTAAAGATAGTCAAGAAAAATATAAAAAGATAGATGATAATTTTACATTTATAACACCCGGTTTTAATGTAAGATCAACTGAGCTTAATGCATACCTAGGTTTACTGCAATTAGAAAATTTAGACAAACATAATAATATAAGAAAGAAGAACTTTAATGTTTTTGCAAGTAAATTAGATAGTTCAAAATATTATACAGATTTCAAAGTAGAAGGTAATAGTAGTTTCTGTTTCCCTATTATTACTAAAAAGGGTAACAGGGACGAGCTTCAAGAAAAAATAAATTATGCGGGTATAGAGACTAGACCTGTTATAGCAGGCAATTTACACCAACACCCTTTTATAGAAGATGAATGTACAGAGAGATTAGATGATAAAGCTGATTTTATTCACGAGAATGGGTTTTATGTTGGTAATAATCACAATGTTTGTGAATCAGATGTAGATTGGTTGCTTACACTTTTAAATAAAAATGGATAAAATTACTGCAAATAAAAAATTAATTATTGCAGCTACTATTGGAGGTGGTGGCGAGCATGTAGGTGGTATACATAATCGCGAACAAATAATAAAGGATGTTTTTCGAAATATTAAAAAAATTGGTGATTTATTTTTAGAAACAAGATTAATTCTTATAGAATCAAATAGTCATGATAATGTTATTACTGCTGTACGAGAAAATAAAAGCTTACTTGGTGATACTAAATTAACACTTTATTCTCTAGGCAATTTAAATTATAATACTAGGATGGAAAAAATTTCTAACTCTCGAAATTTTTATCTTAATATAATTGAAGAAGAATTTAACGATTATGATTATTTATATGTAATCGATTTTAATGAAACTAATGTAGAACCCTATAATATAGCAGGTATATTATCAAATTTTGAAATAGAAGAAGATTGGAATATGGTATGTGCAAATCAAGAGCAGATATATTATGATTTATATGCTCTAAGACATGATACATGGATGCCCTTTAATTGTTGGAGCATGATAGGCAACAGACCGGAGTTTATATCAGAAGAAATCGCTAAAAATATATATTTAAAATCACGTTTTATTAATTTACCAAAAAATTTAAACCCCATTAAAGTAACATCAGCATTTGGCGGCTCCGCTTTTATAAAAATTAACAAAATAAAAGGAGCAAGACATTCAGCATATGATGACAATACTGAAATCGATTGCGAGTGGGTACCATTTTGTAAGCAGATAGGTAATGTCTATATTAATCCCAGCTTTATAAATATGAAAAAATTAAGCAGACATTGTATATGAGCGACATTGTAAAGATTTATAGACCTGTAGGTGGCACTCACAGTGGAAAAGATACATCTAGAGAGCTATACAGCCTTTGGGAAGAAAACGGGCTATGTAAAATTGAAGATAGCCCGGATGATTTTGCTTGGTTTAAACAACCAGGTGAAATACTCTTATATGACTACCCGCGTTTAGATGATAGAGAAATCCCACAATTTAGTTACGGCTTATTTGGTAATACAGTACCTAAACAAGAGCGATGCTTTCCATGGACTTTTTGGGCCAGAAGACCACGTCTGTTAGAGCATTATAGGGAAAAAGGTGTTCTGCCGCTTGATGAACGTAATATTAAATCAGTATTTTTAGGTAAGATTGAAAATGAGGTTCAATATGATAAGCGCAACACACAAGACTGGTCTACAGCAGGCCTTGATTTATTTTTATGTCCGATCGCCCCTGCAGGCTCACAACAATACCAATACACACAAGAACAATATCTAGATATTATCTTCCATTCTAGGTTTGGATTATGTCTACCAGGATACGGTCCAAAATGTAATAGAGAGATAGAGCTCCTAGGAGCCGGGACCGTCCCAGTATTTACACCAGGTGTCGATAATACATACCACGAGCCTCTTATTGAAGATGTACACTTCATTAGCGTTGAGACTCCTCAACAAGTTGAAGAAAAAATTGACTCAATTACTGAACAACAGTGGAATGACATGCATCTTGCCGGTCAAGAGTGGTACAACAGAAATGCATCTATTAACGGTTCTTTTAATACAACCTTAGCAATTACAACACCTCTAATAAAATGACGGTAGATGGAAATAACTTTCTAAGTCACCACCTTAAAAATAATATACCGGTTGCTGCAGGTAAAATAGGGTGTAATGAACTTCAAATTTTATATTATTCAATAACTAATAATAATCCATGGGGCCAACAATTTATAAAAGAAGTCGAGTCTGGAGCCGGGTTATATCCAATGAATGAAGATACAGCTCGTTGGTTTACTGAAACCCTTTTAAGAGATATTAAAGATCTTGATTTAATACCTAGATGGAATAGCACTATACCAGATTTTGAAAATGGTATTTTTCAAAAATATTGCCCAACAGCACATGTTACAAAACTACGTCACCTTGAACCATACTTTTTTGATAAACCATGGACCCAATACTTGAAGGGCAAACGCGTCGCTGTTTTTTCTCCTTTTGCGGAATCTATAAAGAAAAATTTTAATAACTTAGATAAAATATGGAAGGGCAAAATACAGCCTAATTTTGATTTGATTTCTATTCAATACCCAACCTCAATCCCCATCACTAAAGATACACCCTATAATACTTCACGTGAGGTGTATGATGAATTTTTGCAAAAAATTAATGAAGAAGAGTTTGATGTAGGTATTTTTGGAACAGGGCATACCGGTTTATTATTTGCATTAGAATGTAAAAAGCTTGGCAAGACCGGACTTCATTTAGGTGGTCCAACACAGATACTTTTTGGAATAAAAGGTAAAAGATGGCAAGAAATGAAAGACTTTAAACCTTTTTTTAATGAATACTGGACTAGTCCTTTAAAAAGCGAAACTCCGGAGAATAGAGATTTAGTAGAAGGGGCATGCTATTGGTAGATGAGCGATGTATATGTTAGTTACGACCCAGCAGGTAGGATGGGTAACAGAATGTTTCAATTTGCTTTTGGGTATATTTTAGCAAAAGCTAGAAATTGTCAGCTATATCACGAACCTTTACCTAATTTTAACATTGAAGGCAAATATGGCCCACCAGTTGACAATATTACTACAACAAGATCAATGGGCAATCATAAGGTAGATTTTAATAAACTAATAAGCGACCCTAACACGATTATTGTTGATAGTTTTTTACAGAGAGCTGAATATTTTAACCCCCATAGAGGTAGCTTAAGAGAGGCGTTTAAAATTAAAAAGCATGAACCTATTAACAAAGATAACCTAGTGGTTCATGTTAGAGAGACCGATTATAATCAGATTAACTGCTTTTTAGGTTATGAATTTTATAAAGCTATGATTGACAACTCCGGATTTACTAATGTCACAATAGTAACAGATAATTCCAATTGCGATACAGTACAAGAGCTTTTAGCAGATGGATGTGATTTAGTATCAGAAGGATATGTCGATAAGTTTCAACTTCATAGTAATGAACGTTCTTTTAGCGACTGGCTCGTTCTTTTACTTAGCGAAAACATAGCTTTATCTCAATCTTCGTTTTCCTGGTGGGCCGCTTTTTTAGGAACACATAAAAAGGTTATTTTCCCGTTTTCTGAGAAAGCAAATATGTGGCCTATTAATCCGGACGGAGACACCCCGGCCCCATTTTTCGATCTTGATAATATTAATACCAAATTTGTATATGAACATACACTATGAATGTAGTTTTATTTCATAGAGGTAATCCCTTCGCGGAAGGCCACCCGGCCCATCTTGTTTTTCCGGACCATATAAAGTATTGCATTAGCCAAATTCGATACACGAACCCGGAGTTAAAGATATATTTTTTAACGAATTTAAATATCGAACAACCACCAGATCAAAATATATCGATAGTCAATATAAATGAATTTGAGGCTCCTGATATTTCGAAATATTTTGCACATGATATACCTGAACACGTGCAGTTGTGGCATACCGCGGTATTACGGCTTTTCTATATTGAAACATTCTTAGACAAATGGAACGTTAAGGATGTTATTCATTTTGATAATGATGTTTTGATTTTTTCAAATCTTAAAGATCTTTCAGCCAAATTTAAAAAGTTTAATTTCCTTATTACTCCACATTTTGAAACAGAATATGTTTTTGGTTTTAGCTATATTAAAAATAATAAATCCCTTACACCTATTAATAACAGTATACTTGAGTTAGTTAATTTACCATTTACTGAGCTACAAGCTCGCGTCGATCACAAAACTCCACATGAAATGAGACTCTTAAATTATGTAAATACATCTAATAACAATAAGTATATAGATCATCTTCCCGTAGTAGTTGAAGGTCCTGGGAGTGATAATTTTGATATATTCGAAACGATATTTGACCCCTCATCGTATGGTAAACACGTTGCAGGTTCGCATTGCTTAGGCCCACATAATAAATACTATGTTTCAACACCCAACTTCCATGGAACCGAATTACATCATTATGCTGGTCAACAGATTAATTCTGGAAAAATAAAGGTAGATTTTGATGGTAAATACCCGTTTCTAACTTATAATAAAAAGAAGTATATGTTAGCCAACCTTCATATACATGATAAAAATTTAAAAGACTTTACGACCTATGATGCTTAATTTAAATAATCTTATTAAAAAATACAATATGAACATTACAGGTGTTATACATATTGGAGGTCATATTGGAAAAGAATACGATGCATATAGCAAAATTAATACTATAGAACATATGGTATTTTATGAACCGGACCCGGTTAGTTTTTCTAAATTAAATGAAGGGGTCAATCATGATGATAGAGTAATTTGTGTTAATCGTGCGCTAGGTCCGTTTTCTTGTGAAGCTAATTTACATAGAGAGCAAAATAATAACGGTCAATCTAATTCTTTACTTGAACCGTATAAACATACTCATATATACCCGGATATTGTATTCAATGAAAAAATAAAAGTTAAAGTTGAGCCTTTAGACAGATATAAACCTTCTTCAAAACTTAATTTTATTAATATGGATGTTCAGGGCAGTGAATTAAATGTGTTGTTAGGCGCATCTAAAACTCTCGAGCATATTGACTATATTATGACAGAGGTTAATAGAGATGAGCTATATAAAAACTGTGCATTAATTGAAGACATAGATTACTTTCTTTCAAAGTATAATTTTGAAAGGGTAGAAGAAAAATGGGATAGGGATAATCCCGTATGGGGAGATGCTTTTTATATTAAAAGAAAATGAATTTAATATCAGGAGAAACCCTACAGGAATTAGCTGATTTAACTATTATTTTCACAGATCAAGATCATGAAAATTTATGGAAGGTTCAGATTCATAATATATCGTGCCAGTATATTGTACTAATTCCAGGTGACGACCTCCCAGAAGAAATTTTTAAAGCTAAATCTATTTTTGTATATACACACGCTCTACCGTTATTCTTTGAAAGGGTTTTTCCTTTTCTCAAAACCCCCATTATATTAATATCACATAATTCTGATCATGGGATAGATAACAAATATAAAACATATTTAGATAGTGATAAAATAATTAAATGGTTCAGTCAGAACCGATCAATATCACATCCAAAGCTATTTTCAATTCCTATAGGAGTAGCAAATAGTCAATGGCCTCACGGCAACCAAGAACTTATACGTAATATAATAGAGAGAGAAAACAAAAAAGAATTTTTAGTATATAAGAACTTTGACATTAGTACAAATTCACCGGACCGTAACATGTGCCATGCCATTACACAACAAAACGGTATACCACTAAGCCCAACTACAACTATTCCCAATTATTGGGAAACACTATCTAAGAGTGTTTTTGTTATATCACCACCAGGAGCTGGTATAGACTGTCATAGAATATGGGAATCTTTATATTTTAAAACTGTTCCAGTTGTTCAATACCATGAAAGTTTTTCGCAATTTAAGCACTTACCAATTCTGTTTATAGATAACTGGGAAGATGTAACTGTACCACTTTTAAAAGCGGTAAGAGTAAAAGATTTTGAAGATGTTGATTGGGACATAGAAGAATTGGATATAGAATATTGGAGAAAACAAATACATAATGTATAACATGGGCACTTTTGCAAAAATAGGCATAATATGTCATGACAATATAGAAGACATAGGTCATATTAATTTCGATAACTATAGAAAAGCTTTAAAAAATTATTTTAAAGATAGTATCCTTTTAGACATAACTTCACCTGAACAATTACAAGAAATTAATCTACTAATTATAGCTGATGAACACCTTAGTCAGCATGTAGATGTTTGGAAGAAGACACAATTCATTGAAGAAATTAATAAACTAAATTTAAAAGTTCTAGTTCTCAATATAGAAAAAGTATATAGTAGTCAATTTCCTTGGAATGAAGACCATCAAAAAAAGTTAGAAACTATCAATAATTTAACCCAACTATTTGGTGATGTTGAAGATCGTAAAATAAAAGGCGCTGTTTTAAATAAGCATGGGTTGTTATCTAGAGATCAAAAACTAAAAGTTGAAAAAAAGGAAAAAAAGAACCGAATAATTTTCTTAGGTCAAGCAGAAGGTAGCCAGTATTATAGAAGGCAATTAGTATTAAATCAGATTAGTAATAGACCAACTAAAATTCCTATTGATATAAATGTAACGAATAGAAAGTTAACTTATCAAGAATATTTGCAAATATTATCGGAATATAAATACGTTCTTAATCCTTTAGGTTGTGGAAATTTTTTAAATTTAAGATTTTATGAAGCTTTATCATTAGGATGCATTCCGATACAGCAAGTTACCCATGAAATGATTCCGCTTTATAAAGAGCTTGATTATAGTATTAATTTCGTAAATGCTAACGATATATATATCAATAAAGAATTTAAAGAAATGGATTATTTCTTAGAGGACTTTTTTGAAGAAATAGAGCTTTGTAATATAGTTGATTAACTAATGTTAGCTTATAAAATTCATATATGATTATTGATCAACAGGTATATAATGGTGATTTAATTCATGATCGATTTGCTTACAAATTCTTTCGGAAAGATGTTTCACCCTACGGTAATATCGTTGCTTTTAGAGCTCCTATGTATGTAAGCGACAATCTTATTGATCTAGAAGATACATTAGCTAAGGATTTCATCCACTCGGATGATGCCATTAATTTTTGCTGGGAGATTCCCGGGATGTGCCCTCTTGGCTCTGTCTCATTTCAACGTCTCTTTAATACTACTCTAGCATCTCTTTTAGGACAACTTATTCAAGTGCCTATTAGTATGGACGGTGATGACATAATGGTAAGCGATACTTTCATAGGAAGCGACGATAGAAAATACGATAGAGGTAAAGTAAGTGTATCTATTGCCTATAGTAAAGATGACGTGGCTCTTGGCCATACCGGAATTAATATTAATGCCGGTAAAAAAGCACCAGGCTTTGCTTATTCTTCAAAGCTTACAGACGAGCAAGTTGAAAAATTTATGAATGCGGCAATAACTGCTTTTAGTATGGAGACTAAAGATCAGTGGATTGCTACAACAAAGATAATTTTATGAAGACACTAGTAACAGGAGGAAACGGGTTGGTAGGAAGCCATTTTAATGAAGATTTTATTAAAGTATCTTCTAAACAGTATGATCTTATATCTAATGAAAAAACAAAAGAGATGTTTGAAACCCATACTCCTGACCGAGTCATACATGCCGCGGCGAGAGTAGGTGGGTTAGGCTCTAATATAAAATATAAATCTGATTATTTTTATGAAAATGTTTGCATTAATGCAAATGTTCTTGAAAACAGTCGGCTTTATAATGTAGATAAGCTAGTATGCTTTCTAACTACATGTATTTTCCCTCATAATCAGGTAAGCTATCCAATAAAACCTGAATATTTACATGATGGACCGCCTCACGAATCTAACTTTGGGTATGCTTATGCCAAAAGAATGGCAGAAGTTCAAATTAGAGCTATTAATGAGCAGTATGATAAAAATTATTTCTGTGTAATTCCAACTAATATTTTTGGACCACATGATAATTTTTCTTTAGAGCACGGTCACGTAATTCCCATGCTTATTCATAAAATGTATATATCAAAAAACTTTAATAGGGATTTTGAAGTCTGGGGCTCTGGAAAACCGCTAAGAGAGTTTATCTTTGCAAAAGACGTCGCGAAACTAACTGAAAAACTATTGGATGAATATAATGAAACAGATTCAGTAATCTTATCTACTAGTAATGAATTTACCATCAAAGAAGTTGTTGATATTTTGGTAGACATCTTTAAATTTAAAGGTAAGGTCGTTTGGAATAAGGAAAAACCAGACGGTCAATACAGGAAGCCAACTGATAATTCTAAACTACTGGAATTATTTCCAGATTTTAAATTTACTGGATTACGCGATGGCTTAGAAGAAACAGTAGAGTGGTTTAATAAAAATTATGGAAGCGCCAGGAAACAGAGCATTAATTACAGGCATTAACGGTCAGGACGGTTCATATCTAGCCGAGTTCTTATTAGATAAAGGATACGAAGTTTATGGTACCATTAAACGTAATTCAGTTTCTGAAAATCAAACCGCTAGATTGGATAATGTTTATAACGAAATTAAGGACAATTTAATTTATGCAGATTTATGTGATCAATCTTCTTTAAACAATGCGGTTCATAAATCCAAACCAACAGAAATTTACAACCTGGCTGCGCAGTCGCATGTTCGAATTAGCTTCGATCAACCTGTCTATACATCACTAAGCACTGGCCTGGGCACGTTAAACTTGCTCGAAGCTGTAAGGATTATAGATCCATCCATTAAAGTATATCAAGCATCTTCATCAGAAATGTTTGGTAACAGTATTGATGAAGATGGGTACCAAAGAGAGACAACTCCACTGAATCCGGCATCACCTTATGGGTGTGCTAAGGTATTTTCATATAATATATGTAGAAACTATCGCAAGTCATATGACCTATTTGTATCTAATGGAATTCTCTTTAATCACGAATCACCTAGAAGAGGAAGCAATTTTGTAACATCGAAAGTCATTAAAGCTGCAGTTCAAATTAAAAAAGGCCTAAAAAAGGAGCTTATACTTGGTAATTTAGATGCTACGAGAGACTGGGGACATGCAAAAGATTATGTTGAAGCTATGTGGCTAATACTCCAACATGATAAACCTGATGATTTTGTATGTGCAACCGGTATATCACATTCTGTAAGAGATTTAGTTGATTATACTTTTTCAAAACTTGATTTAAGTACTGATTTGGTAAAACAAGATAACAAATATTTTAGACCAGAAGAATTAGAGAACTTAAAGGGGGATAGCTCTAAGATCATGTCAACTTTGGGGTGGAGTCCAAAATATACTTTTCAAAGTATGATTGACGAGATGATAGACTACTGGGCTGAGAAGTTGAAGTGATAGTTCCACTTCTTGCCGGTGGGTTAGGTAATAATATGTTTCAAATTGCTACTGCATATGCAGTAGCTAAAGAAAACGGAACAGAGATGTGCATTAATTATAAAGCACATGCAGCTCCTTGTTTTTTTCACCCTGAAAGATATAGAGATAATATATTTAAAAATATTAAAAGTACAGATGTAAGTTTTGAAGAGGTATATTGTGAACCTACCTTTACATATACCAAAATACCACCTATAGATGATATTTGCATACATGGCTGTTTTCAAAGTATAAAATATTTTAAAAAATACGAAAAAGAAATTAAGAACTTATTTTATTTTCCTAAAGAAGTCAGAAAGAAGGTAGACACGCAGATAAAAAATATAAAAGATGAAATTATTATTAATCATGTAAGAAGAGGAGATTATACTCACACAAATTACCATCGTTGCACTCCGGAAGGTTATTTCATACGCGCACAAGATATAATTAAGGGGGAAGAAAGCAAACCGACTACAAATTTGCTAATAACGGATGATATTGCTCTTATAAGAAACCAATTTAAAGACAATTATGTTCATATTGAAGGTAATAATGAAATTGAAGATCTTTATCTCTTAACACGAGGAAAATATTTTATAGGAAGCAATAGTACATTTAGTTGGTGGGGAGCTTTTTTAGGGGACTATAAATATAAAATATTTCCAAAAATGTGGTTTGGGGATCCTTCCGCTCCGGATCCCGTTGATATTTTTAATGATGATTTTATATGTATATAAAACCTGGAAATAATAAAGAATCTAGTATAATTATAAAGACCAGTAATGAATTTCTTTCAACTACAGAACAAACTTTTTTATTCAAAAAAAGAAAAAGCTGATTATCTAGACCCAGAAGGTGAACAAGCGTTTATACCGTTTCTTTTTAATAGATGGCTATCTTTTTATAATGATAACATGTCGCTGTTTGTAAATGAAACTTTAAATAGATTTAGTGTAATATTTGAAGATAAGCAGAGAACTTATAGAATGTATTATTATCTTATACCGAGACTTAAATGGAAAAAGATTTCCTATATAAAGAAAAAGAAAAAAGAAGAGGAAGAAGAAAACTTAAATCTTATAGCTAAGAATAAAAATATTTCTGTACGAGAAATAAAAATGTACATGAAGT
>TARA_R110002020_G_scaffold135469_7_pt1 | contig 17236 bp, 19 predicted proteins | sample TARA_R110002020 | Tara Oceans TARA_R110002020 (sample SAMEA4396489) | marine metagenome | biome: Westerlies Biome; feature: [MES] marine water layer (ENVO:01000295) within the mesopelagic zone...; material: water (ENVO:00002006), including particulate matter (ENVO:01000060) such... | reverse complement strand
CCGTCAAGCGGGCCGGGTCTGGTTTGGGCCCGTCAAGCGGGCCGGATCGACAACGCCCCGGGGAGCGCATGCACTTCCGCCTCAGACTGAATCGCCGGTTTCCTCCGCCTCATCAGCATTGTCATCGTTGACGGCAAGCGCGGCCTTGGCTGCCTTGTCGGCGCGAAGCGACTCGCGAATCAGTTCGTCGGTCAATATCAGCTTGGCTTCGGCGAGCGCTGAAAACGGGATGACCGCAATATTGTCTTCGCCATAGGCCGGCTGCTCCCGCTCCACCGAAAAACCGGTCTCCGTGACATCGCGAATAAATCCGCGGAACCGTTTGCGGCCGTTGATCAACACTGAGGCGTCACAGCGGGCAAGATGACCTTCCCAGCGGACAAAATCGGACTTTCGAACCAGCGGCCGGTCGATGCCGGGCGACGATATTTCCAGATGATACGCCTTTTCGACCGGATCTTCCACATCCAGCACCGGCGAAACCGCGCGGGAGACCGCTTCGCAGTCCTCCACGTTCATGGTGCCGTCATTGCGCTCGGCCATGATCTGAAGCGTATACCCGTTCTGCCCCGACAGGCGCACCCGCACCAGACGCATGTCCAGTGATTCAATCACCGGCTCGACGATCTCGGCAATGCGCGCGTCAACGCCGGTCTCGGTGACCAGTCTTTGATCGTTTGGCATTGCTGGCTCGCCTGTCATATGGCCTGATCCTCATTCCGGCTGGGCTGATCGCTCGCCTCCAACAGCGTGGGCAACAAAAAAGAGCGGGTCCTCGCGGGCCCACCCTTGCTCATAACGATCAAGAATTTGAGTGCTATATAGCCTGAATTTGCGATGCGGGCAAGGGAATTCCCTGATCCCTGCGTGGGCGGGAAGCCGGGCGGGCGGAGAACCCGAACCGGAGACATCAAGCGAGGCGCTCGAACTCCAGATAGCACGGTGTGCGGCCTTCGCGGATGGCCTTGGCCTCGTAGCGGGTGCCGGGCCAGCCCGGCCAGGGCTCACGCCAGTCGCGGGCGGACCGGGCGGTCCACTCGAAATCGGCGTGCGCCGCAATATGCTCAAGCGTCCAGTTGACATAGGTATCTATGTCGGAAGCAAAGCCGAACCGGCCGCCGGGCTTGAGGACCCGGGCGAAGCGGTCGAGATTGACCGGCGAGACGAAGCGCCGCTTCCAGTGTTTCTTCTTGGGCCAGGGGTCTGGATAAAGCAGATCGATCCGGTCAAGACAGGCGTCAGGCAACCAGTCCAGCACCTGCGTCGCGTCGTCATCATGGACACGGATGTTGGTCAGCCCCGCGGCTTCCAGCCCGCCGAGCATCTTGGCCATGGAATTGACGAAGGGTTCGACCCCGATAAATCCGGTATCGGGCGCCTGAGCAGCCCTGTGCAGCAGGTGCTCGCCGCCGCCAAATCCGATCTCAAGCCGGATTTGGCGGACAGGATCCGGCCAGAGCCCCGCCACCGGTTCGGGCGGCGGGTTTGACAGATCGAGTTTCAACGCCGGCAGCAATGACGACAGCGCCGCAGCCTGCGGCACCTTGAGTGACTTGCCCCTGCGGCGGCCATAAAAGGCTTCCGTGGCGCGGGATCGTCTCGCGGGGGTGGTCATGGCAATGTCAGCCTCGGCATCAGGCCCGCCTCGCGACATTCATGCCTGGGCGAGCCTTGAAATCAGCCTTTGATGGCTTCCTTGAGCGGCTTGACCAGATCAAGCTTTTCCCAGGAGAAGGAGCCGTCACGGCCGGCCTTGCGGCCAAAATGGCCATAGGCAGCGGTGCGGGCATAAATCGGCTTGTTCAGATCAAGATGGGTGCGGATGCCGCGCGGTGTCAGATCCATCACCTTGGGCAGGGCATCTTCAAGTGCGGATTCAGAGACCTTGCCGGTGTCATGGAAATTGACGTTGATCGACAGCGGCTGCGCCACGCCAATGGCGTAGGCGAGCTGGATGGTGCAACGATCAGCGAAACCGGCAGCAACTGCATTCTTGGCCAGATAGCGCGCGGCGTAGGCTGCCGAGCGGTCGACCTTGGTGGTGTCCTTGCCCGAAAACGCGCCGCCGCCATGGGGAGCTGCACCGCCGTAAGTGTCAACGATGATCTTGCGGCCGGTCAGGCCGGCGTCGCCGTCGGGTCCGCCAATTTCGAACTTGCCGGTCGGATTGATGTACCATTTGCAATCCGCGGCAATTGCGAGACCGTCGAGGGCTTCGCGGATATAGGGCTCGACAACTTCGCGAACCTTGGCCGATTCCCAGCTTCCATCGAGATGCTGGGTCGAAAGCACGATCGAGACGATTTCGGAAGGCTTGCCGTCGACATAGCGAACCGTGACCTGGCTCTTGGCGTCAGGACCGAGCTTGCCGGCGTCGCCCTCGCCCTTGTGGCGGGCAGCGGCAAGCAATTCGAGAATCTTGTGGCTGTAATAGATCGGCGCCGGCATCAGTTCCGGGGTCTCATTGCAGGCATAACCGAACATGATGCCCTGGTCGCCCGCGCCTTCCGAACCCTGCTGATCAGATGCGTTGTCGACGCCTTGTGCAATGTGGGCGGACTGGAAGTGCAGCAGGACCTCGACCTTGGCGGTCTTCCAGTGAAATCCGTCCTGCTCATAGCCGATCGACTTGATCGCCTTGCGCGCCGCGGACTTGAATTTGGCCGGATTGATGACATCCTTGCCGGTCTTGTCCTGCTTGATCAGCGACGGCGGCACCCGGACCTCGCCGGCGATCACAACGCGGTTGGTGGTCGCCAGGGTTTCACAGGCAACCCGCACGCTCCATGGGTCGACGCCTGTCTTCTTGGCTTCGCGATAGACCAGATCAACAATTTCATCCGAAATGCGGTCGCACACCTTGTCTGGGTGACCTTCGGATACGGATTCACTGGTGAAAAGGAAAGTCGAGCGCTCCATAGCGGGCTCCATCATGGGTCAAGATGCAGCTTCTTTAGTGGCTACAGGTCATTCTGACAAGGTCACAATGACATAAATATATCTTGATATGATCGTTTTGAAGCGATTTCAGCCAAACTCGCCTGGACGGATCCCGCCGATCCAGACAAAGCAAGCTACCCTCAGGCTGGCGGCGCATGAGGGTAGCTTGCAAAACGCGTCGTGCAGCATTGGCCCTCGTACCGAGCCCGAGCCGTCTTGACGCTCAAACCCTTGCCTGGACCGGCCTGACTTGCAACGAATGGTGTTTAGGTGACGTCGGGTTCGGATGCGAGCGACTTGACAAGATCAACCAGCTTGCGCCGCACCTTGGGATCAGGGATCTTGATGAAAGCACGATTGAGTTGCAGTCCTTCCGATGAAGACAGGAAATCAACCACGTAATTGGAGCTGTTGGCCTCGGCCATCCCCGGCTGGCCGGTGGACGGATCGCCCGGCGCATCCTCGAAAAAGAAACTGACCGGGACGTTGAGAATGGTCGAAATGTTCTGCAGCCGGCTGGCGCCCACGCGATTGGTGCCTTTTTCGTATTTCTGGATCTGCTGAAACGTGATGCCTAACGCCTCGCCCAGCTTCTCCTGGCTCATGCCGAGCATTGTCCGCCTCAAGCGAACGCGGCTGCCGACATGAATATCGATCGGATTGGGCTTTTTCTTGTTCTCAATCATATTTTCGTCCTGACAAGAGCCTGAGACTCTATGGTTGGTTTATCCCGTTCTAATTGCAAGGACCATACGCTGAAACTTGTGTGCCGGCACAGACCGACCTGCAAACGGGAACTGGGTTGACGAAAACGACTATGCTATTTCAGGGGTTTTGCGTCAATCTAGGCGGAGTCTTTTACCATTGCGCGCAATTAGCGCTGTCAGCACCATTATGACGATAATCAATCCAAAGTTAAATCGCCGATAACTGATACTCCAGTACAGTTGCGCGCTGGGCGGCAGGGCAACATCGAAAACGCCGGCTTCGCCAAGAGGCAGGCTGCCAACGATCCGGCCACCGGCATCCGCCACAATCGAGATGCCGCTGTTGGCCGCCCTGACCAGCGGGAGACGGGTTTCGACAGCGCGAACCTGCGCCTGTCGCAGGTGCTGGTAGGGTCCGGGCGTCCTGCCATACCAGGCATCATTGGTGACATTGAGCAACAAGGAGCCGCGTCCGTCGGGAATCTCCGACAAATCGGGAAATATCGCCTCATAGCAAATCAGCGGCACGGCGCCCAAACCGCCGGGCAAGGCCAGCAATCCGCGCCGGTCGCCGGTGGAAAAACCGCCGAATGTGTCGGCCACCGGTGCCAGACCGAGTTTGCGCAACGACGCCTCGAACGGCAAATACTCACCAAAGGGAACCAGATGCAGCTTGTCGGCCGATCCTATGATCTGACCTTCGTCGTCGATCACATAGATGGTGTTGTAATAGCGTTCCGGTGCGCCTCCCGCCCCGTCTTCAAACCTGACCGCTCCGGTGATCAGGGTCTGGCCAACCTGCAGCATGTCGGCGATGCGCGAGAGCGCGCCGGGGTTTTCGGTGAGCAGGAACGGAAGCGCCGTCTCGGGCCAGACAATATGGCTCGCGCGCGGCTGGCCTTCGCGTGGTGGCAAGGCGCTGAGTTCCAGCATCTGCGAGAATATTCGCTCGCGCTCGGCTGCATCCCACTTGGCCGACTGGTCGATGTTTGGCTGAACGATCCGGATCACGGCATCCGGCGCGACCGGTTGTGACCCATCCAGGCGGGAAAGCGCGAACCAGCCATAACCGACATGAGCCGAGAAGAGCAGCAATGCGACGAGGATGCCTGGGACCGCGCCGCGACTGGTTCCAACCAATGCCGGCGCGGAGAACACGAACACCGTGAGCGCCGACATGCCGAAAATGCCGACAAGCTCCACCGACTGCATCATCAACGGCGCCGGCATGGCCGCGTATCCGATGGCGTTCCAGGGAAAACCGGTGAGCACAAAGCTCCGCAGCCACTCGCCAAGACCGAAGGCCGCCGACAACGCCGCGATGCGACCCAGCCCGTCGGACCACAACACCCGCGCCACAGCGGTGGCTGCGCCATAAAACAGCGCCAGCACGGCAGGCAATCCGAGGATGGCGAGCGGCAGCGCCCAGGCAAAGCTGTCGGCTTCCACCAGCAGCGCATTGCCCAGCCACCAGAGGCCGGCGACAAAATAGCCGAAGCCGAACCACCAACCGGTCCAGAAGGCAGGCCGCAACCGGCCGAGCAAGCCGGCTTCGGCCGAACCGTTGGCGCCATCAAGCAGCCAGACGAGAACAGGAAAGGAAATAAACAACACGGCGAAAAAATTGAAGGGCGGCAACGCCAGAACCGCCAGAGCTCCGGCCAGGAACGCCAGAACGATGCGCTTGACGCCCCAGCTCAGCATAATGGATTCAGCGATCCGTTCCAAAATCCAACGACTCCCCGCAGCCACGGAATCACGCACCGGGGTGGCGCGCAAAGGACGCTGCAACACTCTTGAATTCGCCGTATGTCCGCCTTCAAATCGAAGCCGGCTTGAAGGCGCCATGCGTCAGTCGTGCCTGCCCGGCTTGCCGGACAGGCGAATCAGTTGCCGCATCTTTTCAAAAAACACCCGCGATGTCCGGTCCGGTCAGGGACTTTTTTGACTGGCCCCGGCGGGATCAGCAGGAAGCGCCCGGCTCAGGCGGCGCTGGCGTCATCCGAATCCGGCTGCTTGATCGGCGGCGCTTCACCGCGCACCGGGCGGCGGCGGGGCGCCTGCCGCTTCCTGACAATGCGAACGCGCTTGACCCGGCGCGGATCCGCATCGGTGACATGAAATTCGAAGCCCGGCAGGCCCTGAACCACTTCACCGCGCGCCGGAATCCGACCGAGTTCGGAAAAGATCAGCCCGCCGATGGTGTCAACTTCCTCGCTCTGCTCGCGAATGTCGAAATCGGGGCCGATCTCATCGGCGAGATCTTCCAGCTCGGCCTTGGCATCGACGATCCAGACGTCCTCACCGGCCTTGGTGATCAGCGTTTCATCTTCATCATCATGCTCGTCGGCAATGTCGCCGACCACCATTTCGACGATGTCCTCGAGCGAAACCAGCCCGTCGGTGCCGCCATATTCGTCGATTACAAGTGCCATCTGGATACGGTTGGCCTGCATGCGCTGCATCAGGTCCGAGGCCAGCATCGACGCCGGCACGAACAGGACCTTGCGGGTTATGCCCGAATCCTGAAGCGTCTTGCTCAGGTCAACGCGGGAAAGCTCCAGCGCATTGAGCGCATTGCGTTTCTGGATCGCGGCCGGGCTTTTGGCTGTGGATTTGCGTTTGGCGCGCGCCTGCTTGGTGATCCACGCCAGCAGATCACGGATATGGACCATGCCCCGCGGATCATCCAGATTCTCGGAGTAGACCGGCATGCGCGAATGCCCGGATTCCTCGAAGATCTCGAGAAGCCTGCCGAGCGTTGTCGTCTGGTCGATCGCCTCAACATCGGCGCGCGGCACCATCACATCCTCGACGCGGACTTCGCGCAGGCGCAATATGTTGTGCAGCATGGCGCGCTCGTCGGGCGAGAATGCTTCATGCAGTTCTCCCCCCGACTGCAGCGCGTCGGTCAGATCCTCGCGAATGGACTCGCGGTCGGACGGAGGAAACAGGGCGCGCACCAGGCGCTGCCAAAGTCCCATGCCATTGCGTTCGTCAGAAGCCTGAACGGCTGTCTGACCGTGCACTGGCACGGGAAGATAACTGTGGGCTTCTTCGGTAGATGCTGCGCTCGAGTCGCTTTGCGTGTCGCCGGTCGGTGCCGGGGCATTGCTGTCGGTCATCGTCTCTTCGGTGTCAAACCGGCTCTGTGTCGCCGTAAGGGTCAGATAGGTCAAGCGAGGCCAAAATGCGAGTCTCTATCGCTTCCATTTTCTCGGCATCGTTGTTTTCAATGTGATCATAGCCAAAAAGATGAAGAAATCCGTGTATGATCAGATGGGTAATATGCTCGTCCGCCGGCTTGCCCAGGTCTTGGGCCTCCCGCTCGATGGTTTCCCGCGCCAGAATGATGTCGCCCAGCATCGGCCCCGGGACGCCGCCCGGGACGAGCGGAAACGCCGGAAATGACAGGACATTGGTGGGTTTGGGCTGATTGCGCCATTGCTCATTGATGTCAGCCATCATCGCGTCATCGGCCAGCACCAGCGACACTTCCGGAGGATCTGCGGGAAACGGCTGATGCTCCTGCCGCACCAGATCCTGCACGGCCGCTTCCAGTGCAGTCAGCGTCAAGGCCTCGATTGCCTCGACATCTCCCCACTCCCCGGCCTCGGCCGCGACCGCCAGACTGATCGCCGGGAGATCGCTCATGCGCCGTCGTCGGCCTTGTGCGGATAAATGCGCTTGTCATAGGCCTCGACAATGCGCTGCACCAGCGGATGGCGCACGACATCGACGCCGCGGAACCGGCAGGTGACCACACCATCGACCCCGTCAAGGATGGACAAGGCCTCGACAAGGCCGGAGGTAACGCCGCGCGGCAGATCCACCTGGCTCGGGTCGCCGGTGATGATCATGCGGGAATTCTCGCCCAGACGGGTGAGAAACATCTTCATCTGCATCTGCGTGGTGTTCTGTGCCTCGTCAAGGATGACGGCGGCATTGGCCAGCGTGCGGCCGCGCATGAAGGCCAGCGGCGCGATTTCGATGACGCCTGCGGTGATGGCGCGTTCGACCCTGTCGCCGGGCATCATGTCGTAGAGCGCGTCATAGAGCGGCCTGAGATAGGGATCGACCTTCTCTTTCATGTCGCCGGGCAGAAAGCCCAGACGTTCGCCAGCTTCCACCGCCGGACGCGACAGGATGATGCGTTCGACCGAGCCGCGCTCGAGCAGGTGCGCCGCATGGGCGACGGCCAGATAGGTCTTGCCGGTTCCGGCGGGGCCGACGCCGAAGACCAGCTCGGAGCGTTCCATGGCACGCATATAGGCGTCCTGGGTCGGCGTCCGGGCGATGATGGTCTTCTTGCGTGTTGAAATCTGCGCAAGGCTCATCTTGCCCTTGCGCTCAAGCGTCGGCAACATCAGCTGGTCGTCCGCCGCAAGCGCCATGCGAATGGCGCCTTCGACATCCGAGCTCTCGACGCTGGCGCCCTTGAGCAAGCGGTCATAGAGAAAATCCAGGGCCCGGCGCGCCTGATTGATGGCGATTTCCTCGCCGCGCAATGTGACCGTGTTGCCACGAGCCCTTGCATCGATTTTCAGTTTCTGTTCGAGCAACGCCAGATTCTGGTCAAACTGGCCAAAAAGCTCACTGGCGAGACGGTTGTTTTCAAAGGTGAGCGCGAGGTGGGTCGCGTCCGACGCGCCCGATGCGGGCGTCGCAGCTTCTGTCTGGGACAGGTGCTCAACTGTCAAACGATCTGGCTCCAAATTAGCACTGGCGCATCATTCCACTATTTCCGCGAAAAGACTGCTCGTGCCGGGTTGCGTGATTCGCACTCTTACAATGTCACCGATTTCGCCGACCTTTGCATCAACTATTACCGGCTGCAGCCAGGGTGAACGGCCAATAAGCTGGCCGGTGTTGCGCCCGGGTTTCTCAAGCAGCAGATCGACCACCTTGCCGACGCACTGGCTGCCGAAGGCCCGGGTCTGCTGGTTCAGCAGATCCTGAAGCCGCGTCAGCCGCTCGGACTTGACCGCCTCATCAACCTGAGCATCCATATCGGCGCCCGGCGTGCCGGGGCGGATCGAATATTTGAAGGAGAAGGCGGCGGCATAGTTGACCTCGCGGATCAGCTGCATCGTCTCTTCGAAATCAGCATCGGTTTCGCCGGGGAAGCCGACGATGAAATCACCCGACAGCGCGATGTCCGGACGAGCGGCGCGAATCCGCTCGACCAGCCCGAGATACTGTCCGGCCGTGTGACGCCGGTTCATCGCCTTGAGGATGCGATCCGACCCGGACTGGACCGGAAGGTGCAGGTAGGGCATCAGTTCGGGAAGGTCGCGGTGCGCCGCAATCAGCGCATCATCCATGTCGCGGGGATGGCTGGTGGTGTAACGGATACGGTCAATTCCATCGATCGTCGCCAGGCGGCGGACCAGTTCGCCAAGACCCCATTCGCGACCGTCCTGGCCCTTGCCGTGCCAGGCGTTGACGTTCTGGCCCAGAAGCGTGATTTCGCGCACACCGGCATCAGCCAGCCGTTCGGCCTCCTGGATAATCCTGCCGACCGGGCGCGACACCTCGGCGCCGCGGGTATAAGGCACGACACAGAAGGTGCAGAACTTGTCGCAGCCTTCCTGAACGGTGAGGAATGCAGCAACGCCACGGGCGCGAATCGATTTTTCCGGTGCATCGGGCAGGCCGTCGAACTTGTCCTCAGTGGGAAACTCGGTTTCGACAATCTGCTCGCCGTTGCGCGCCCGGGCAAGGGCTTCGGGCAGGCGATGATAGGTCTGCGGTCCGATCACCACATCGACAACCGGCGCGCGGCGGATGATTTCACTGCCTTCGGCCTGGGCAACGCAACCGGCGACGGCCACCATCAGGTCGCCCCCATCGGCATTGCGCTGCTTCTTGAGCTTTGCCAGCCGTCCCAGCTGCGAATAAACCTTTTCGGCGGCCTTTTCACGGATATGGCAGGTGTTGATCAGCACCAGATCAGCCGCCTCGACCGAATCGACAGCCTCATAGCCGTCGCGGGTCAGCGCGTCGCCCATGCGTTCGCTGTCATAGACATTCATCTGGCAGCCATAGGTCTTGACGAAGACCTTTCTGGACTGCCCGCCGGGGTGTGTGCCAGATCCGGCGGCGGGGGCTGTCTCGGGCTTGGCCGCGGACCGGTCTTTCGGAGTGAGGATCGCTTGTGTCATCGGGGGCTTTTAGCGCCTAATTGATGGCTTGAAAATGGCGAACTAGCCATTGATTTTACCCTGCAGGGCGCTGATCAGGCCGGCGCGCACCCGGGCCTCGACCAGGCGGGCTGTGTTCTTGCGATCGGTGGTCGCGTCAAAGGCGACGGTTTGACTGAAAATCACCTCCACATCAATCGCGCCATATCTGATGACCCGGAGAAAATGCGGCGCCAGAGCCACGTCCCCCGGCCAGCCCGCGACCGGACGGTGATAACGGCCCATCGGCATGCCGTGAATGCCGACATAGGCGATCGAGACCGGCTGGATATGGACCTTGCCTTCAGGCGCTAACGGCAAGGCGGCGCTTGCGGCGCCAAACAGTGAGGCATTGAACGGCATCACCCGATTGCCATCGGAGGTGGTGCCTTCGGCAAACAGCACAACCACCTCGCCCGAGATCAACCGTAGGGATACGTCGGAGACCTGTGCGCCGGTCTTGCGCCGCTGCTGGCGTTCGACAAAGACCGACTGTTGCAGCCGCGCCAGCCAACCCAGCACCGGCCAGGTCCGGACTTCGGATTTGGCGATGAACACCAGCTCGGCGACCGAACCGAGAACAAGGATGTCCTTCCAGGACACATGGTTGGAGACCAGCAACAAGGGCCGCTGTTGCGACAGGTGGCCATGGGTGTGGACCCTGAGCCCGACTATACGGCACATGATCCGGTGCCACCAGCGCGGCAACCGTCGCATCAGGGAGTGCCCCAGACCAAGCGCAACCATCTGAACCGGCAACAGCACCAGCGTCAGCATGAGGAATGCCGCAACAACGAAGAGAATGCGCAATCCCGCGATCATCGCCGGACCGGGGGAACATGACGGTGCGCAGGATCCATCGCGCTGGCCTATTGCTTGTCGGACTTGAGCGGAATCCCGTAGAGTTCAAGCCGGTGATCGACGAGCTTGAACCCGTGCTCGCGGGCAATGCGTTCCTGCAGCGCCTCGATTTCGGGCGAATGAAACTCGATCACCGTGCCGGTCCGCAGATCAATGAGATGATCATGATGCTCTTCCGGCACGGTCTCGTAACGTGACCGGCCGTCGCGGAAATCATGCCGTTCGATGATACCGATATCCTCGAACAACTTGACCGTGCGGTAGACCGTGGACATGGAGATGCGCGGATCAACCAGCACCGCACGGCGGTACAGTTCCTCGACATCGGGATGATCCTGCGCGCCATCAAGAACGCGGGCAATGATGCGCCGCTGTTCGGTCATGCGCATACCGCGCTCGGCGCATCTGTCTTCGAGGGATTTCTGTTCGTCCATCGCCTGCCCCGCCGGGTATGTGGAGAGGTTATGCCGGCGACGCTGTGCCGACGATTCAACCGGGACTAACGAAGATCGCGCCGCATGACAAGCGCCGTCGTGCTCGGTTGGCCCTGACGGGCATAATAGGCGCGTCTTTCGCCGACCTGGACGAAATCGAGCCTGCGGTACATCTGAACGGCTGGCATATTGGTTTCATCCACTTCGAGAAATATCTCCTCAGCGCCGCGTCGCTTGGCTTCCTGCATGGCGCTGCGCATCAACCGCCAGCCCAGCCCGCCGCGACGCTGTTTCGGCGAGATGCCGATCGAAAGGATCTCGGCTTCCCCGGCAGCCTCGCGGCAGAGCACGAAACCCGCCGCCGCATCGCGGGCGCGGGCTTCCGGGCAGGCCAGGAATCCGAACACCGATTGCTGTGTAATGAGGCTTTCGAATTCCCCGTCGCCCCAAGCACGGGCAAAGGCTTCTCCGTGAATGCGCGAGGCCGTGCGCGCGTCTTTCATGCCAATCTCCAGAATCAGGCACTCAGGCTGGCGTCCGAACAGGCGCATGACCATCAGCCCGCGACCTCGTGCGCCAGCGCGAAACCGGTCTGCGGCTTGGCGTCCGCATCACGCAGATAGCGCGGCTCGGCCGGATGGCCGACCGGATCCAGACGGGCTGCGAGCCGGGCCACATCCTCGATCTTCGGCGCCGCGATATCTGCGATGACTTGAGAGGACAGCGACGCATCGATGCCAGCCAACAGGGCGGCGCCGCTGCCGATGAGCCCACATCCGCGGGTCTGGGCCAGACCGGCGGCGGCGGCAGGTGTCAATTCCGCGCCAGCATCGACCACATCACCGTTCGCATCGACCAGAAGCGTCCAGACCCGGTCGCGCTTTGCATCCAGCACCGCCATCACCGCCTTGGCGCTTTGGAGAGCTGCGGGAATTGCGATGGCTTCAAGTGACCCGACACCGACGCAGGGCGCATCCAGCGCCAGAGCAAGCCCGCGGGCGAAAGCGACACCTACACGAATGCCGGCAAAGGAGCCGGGGCCGATGGTCACGCCGATTCGCCTCACCTGCGCGAGATCCATGCCGGCTTCGGCCAGCACGGCCTCGACAATGGCTGGCAATTGCTCGGCATGGCCGCGCCCGATGTCCGGGCTGGCCGAGGCGACAATGCGGTCCGTGTCGCCGTGATAAAGGGCCACGGAACACAACCGCGCGGAACAATCCAGAGCAAGCGTCAACACCGGGCACATCCTATGGAAAAGGCCGGGCGGACGCGGCACCCTGCGCCGGCCTTGGCAGAAATATCAGCCAGCCCGACAAGGGCAGGCCGGGCTCAGACGGCTTCGACTTCACGAACTTCCGGAACGAAATGCTTGAGCAAATTCTGAATGCCGTGCTTGAGCGTCGCGGTGGAAGACGGGCAGCCGGCGCAGGCGCCCTTCATGTGCAGGAACACCTTGCCATCGCGGAAGCCGCGGAAGGTGATATCGCCGCCATCCTGGGCCACGGCGGGACGCACTCGGGTTTCAAGCAGTTCCTTGATGGTGGCCACGATGGTCTCGTCGCCTTTCTCGAAGAATTCGTCATCCGGGACCGCCGAATCGCCGTTCTCGCCCGACAGGATCGCTGCGCCGGACATGAAATGCTCCATGATGGTGCCGAGCACGGCCGGCTTGAGATGCTGCCAATCCGCGCCATCCTTGGTGATGGTGATGAAATCATAGCCGTAGAACACGCCTGTTACACCCGGAATGCCGAACAGCTTGGCGGCTAGAGGCGACGACTGGCCTGCTTCCTCGGCGCTGCGGTAATCGGCGGTACCCTGGTCCATAACAACCTTGCCCGGAAGGAACTTCAACGTTGCGGGGTTGGGGGTGGATTCGGTCTGGATGAACATTTGCAATCTCCCTGCCTGGTACAACAACCGGCCAGTTTAGAACTCTTCAAAACAAGATAAGCCTCTGTGCGCCTGCAATCAAGAGCCTATACCGGGGAGAGCAAGGCGCTCTCAATGTGACGGGCTAGCTCAGCGCATCGATTTCATCATCGGAGAGCGCGTCGGGAATGACCGTGACCGGGATCGGAAATGCCGCGCCGCGGCCGGCGATGGAGGCCACCAGCGGACCCGGGCCATCCTTGGCGGAGCCTGCCGCAAGCACAAGGATGGCGATGTCCTGGTCTTCCTCTATGACCGCATGGATTTCCTCGGTGGTCTTGCCCTGCCGTATCACCACTTCCGGATCAATGCCTATGATCTGGCGAATTTTCTCGCTGGCCTTGGCCAGCGTGGCTTCCGCCTCTTCCATCGCTTCGGCGCGCATGATTTCCTCGACGCCGAGCCAGTGCTGGAAATCGCCGGGCTCGATGACATAGACCAGAACCAGACCGCCGCCGGAATTGTAGGCGCGCATGCCGGCATACCGCATGGCGCGTTCGCATTCCGGCGTGTCGTCGATGACGGCGAGAAACTTGCGCCGGTGGCCGGCTTCACGTGAGCGTCTTCTTGATACCATGGGCGGGACAATGCCATCAGAGCGGGCTAGCCCGCAAGACCGTTTTTTCAGACCCCGACAGCGTCGCGCCGCCGGGGTTCCGGTCGGGTGTTAAAGGAAACCGATAATCTCGCGGACATCGGTCATGGTCTTCTCGGCCAGGACATTGGCGCGGGCGCTGCCGTCCTTGAGAATCCCGTCGATGTGGCTGGGGTCATTCATCAGACGCGACATTTCTGCGGTTATTGGTGCGAGAACATTCACAGCCAGATCGACCAGAGCCGGCTTGAATACCGAGAATTGCTGACCGGCATATTCCTCCAGAACATCCTTGCGGGTGCGGTCACTGAGAGCGGCGTAGATGCCGAGCAGATTCTGCGCCTCCGGACGGCCTTCGAGCTCCTCGAGCGTTTCAGGCAACGGCGCCGGATCGGTCTTGGCCTTGCGGATTTTCTTGGCGATGGTGTCGGCATCGTCATCGAGATTGATGCGCGAGAGATCCGACGGATCGGATTTCGACATTTTCTTGGAGCCGTCACGCAAGCTCATGACACGCGGCGCGGGGCCTTCGATCAGCGGCTCGGTCATCGGGAAGAAACCGGAGACCTTTTCCTCGCCTACCATCATGTCGACACCGACACCCGCATCGCGGATGCGACCGGAGAAATCGATGTTGAATTTCTGGGCGATGTCACGGGTCAGTTCGAGATGCTGTTTCTGATCGTCACCAACCGGCACATGGGTGGCGCGGTAGAGCAAAATATCAGCTGCCATCAGGCTCGGGTAGGCAAGCAGGCCGAGCGAGGCATTCTCGCGGTCCTTTCCGGCCTTGTCCTTGAACTGGGTCATGCGATTCATCCAGCCGATGCGCGCCACACAATTGAAGATCCAGGCAAGTTCGGCATGGCCGGGAACGCCCGACTGGTTGAAGACGATGTGCTTGACCGGGTCGATGCCCGACGCGATGAATGCGGCCGCGATCGAGCGGGTCTGCGTCTTCAGGTCCTGATGGACAAGCTGGGCGGTGATCGAGTGCATGTCGACCACACAGAAGATGCAATCATGCTGTTCCTGAAGTGCGACGAACTTGCGGATAGCGCCGAGATAATTGCCCAGATGAAGGTTGCCGGTGGGCTGAACGCCGGAGAAAACCAGCGGCTTGAAAGTTGCGGACATGATGTGCTCCCGGCGGGCTTGTGGAGGGCCCGCATACCTCATTGAAATCGGGCGGGGTTATGCGGCTGCAGCCGTTTGAGGTCAAGTCCCCATCAAGCCTTGCTGCCGGACCTCAAGGCTTCCTGCGGCGCTTGAGCAGGCGTGCGAACTCGGCGCGGTCAAGCGCGCCTGTCACGAATGCGAAGCCGAAATAGACCACCGCAGCCAGAACAACAGTCACGATGACGGATACCAGGCGCACGAGAAGCGTGGCGTCGAGCAGCAGATGCGGGAAGGTTGCTTCGGCCCACCACAACAGCGCGCCCATCAGCGCAGCACCGGCGACAATCAGCAGTACCCGGCGCACCGTGACGGCTGCAGGCCTAAACAGATCCCGCGCGACCAGGCGCTGGCCGAGATACAACGCAGAGATCCAGCCGGCCAAGCTGGTGGCAACTGCCAGGCCCATCACGCCAAGACGGGGAAACAACAACACACTGCCAACAATATTGATCACAACCGACAGGGTCGATGCCCACATCGGCGTGCGCATGTCTTCGCGCGCATAAAACACCGGCGTGAAAATCTTCGAAAGCACGAAGGCCGGCAGGCCGACCGCGAAAGCGGCCAGCACCGTGGAGGTGATCAGCGTGGTTTCCCGGGTGAACGCCCCGCGCTCGAACACCAGCGCAATGATCGGCTCGGGCAGCAAGGCCAGGCCGACAGCCGCGGGGACGGTGATCGCCAGGCCGAATTCGAGGCTGCGGTTTTGCAGATATTGCGCCTCCTTGATGTCGCCGGCCTGAAGCGCGCGGGACAATTCTGGCAGCAGCACGACACCGATGGCTATGCCGATGACCCCGAGCGGAAGCTGGTTGAGACGGTCGGCGTAGTTGATGATGGCGATGGCGCCGTCCTGCGCGGAGGCAATGATCTGGCCGACCAGCAGATTGATTTGGGTAATGCCGCCGGTGATCGCGGCGGGCAGGGCAAGCCACAGCAAACGCTTGACGGCGGGCGTCAGCCTCGGGCGCACCAGCCTCAGCGCGAAACCCTCACGCTTGATCGCCAAGACCAGAAGGCCAAGCTGGAGCAGTCCCGACACCGTCACCGACCAGCCCAGAATCTTGCCTGTTTCGGGCGCTGAGAGATCGAGATAGCCCGCGGCCAGCAGACCTGTGACCAGAACCACATTGAGCAGAACCGGGGCAAGGGCTGCGAGAAAATACCGCCTGAGCGAATTGAGGATGCCGGCCAGCATTGCCACCAGGCTCATGGCGGCAAGATAGGGAAACATGATCCGCGCCAGAAGCACGGTAAGATCGAATTTTTCGGGATCGGAGGCAAATTTGGGAGCAATGACGGTGCCGACCAGGAACGGCATGAAAATCATCGCCAGCGCACTGAGCGCAAACAGCGACAGCAAGAGCACCGACAGCACCTGTTCAGCGAATTTCTTCGCCGCCGCCTGGCCTCCTGCCTCTATCTCCCTGGCGAAAAGCGGCACGAAGGCCGCATTGAACGCGCCTTCGGCGAAAAGCCGGCGAAACAGGTTGGGAAAGCGGAAAGCGGCATAGAATGCGTCGGCAACTGGCCCCGCGCCCAAAAACGCCGCGATCATCGCCTCGCGCACGAAGCCCAGCACGCGGCTTGCCATGGTTGCGCCGCCGACGCTTGCGAATTTCTTGATCAGGCTCATGCGTTGGTGTCCGATTCTATGCCGTGGTCCGGCCGCGCCGGGTGGAACCTTGCGGCGCGATCATTCCCGAAGGCATGTGATCGCGAACCTCGTCCTCTTCCTTGCCGAGAACCGCCTTGAGGCGCGCGACGATATTGATCTTGCGGTTCTCGTTGGTGATTTTCATGCCGACAAGATCCCGCACGTAAAAGGTATCAACCACTTTCTCGCCAAAGGTGGTGATGTGCGCCGAGGCAATGTCGAGCGAAAGATCCGACAGCACCGAGGCGACCTCGGACAACAGCCCGGTGCGGTCGAGGCATTCGATCTCGATTACGGTGAACTTGTTGGACAACGTGTTCGAAATCGTCACCTGGGGCTTGACGATAAACGGACGATGCTTGCGTTTGCCGCGGGTCTTGCGGGCAATCACTTCGGGGATATGCGCCCTGCCGGCAAGCACGTCCTCGATCATCCGGCCGATCGATGCACCGCGCCTGAGTTCGTCATCGTCATCGGGCAGCTCGCGGTTGATCAGGATGGTGTCCAGCGCCCGGCCGTCGGAGGTGGTGAAGACCTGCGCGTCGGCGATGTTGGCGCCGGCGGCGGCACAGGCGCCGGTGACGACCGACAACAGGCGGGGGTGGTCAGGCGATAAAAGCGTGATCTCGGTGATGGCGTGAAAGGCATGGGTCCGCACCATGGTGGCGAGCTGCTTTTTCGCCCTGTCGGCCTCGCGAATGAACTCGGCATGGCGCACCTGTTCCTCGAGCGGCACCGCCAGCAGG
>TARA_R110002020_G_scaffold40379_1_pt1 | contig 17237 bp, 20 predicted proteins | sample TARA_R110002020 | Tara Oceans TARA_R110002020 (sample SAMEA4396489) | marine metagenome | biome: Westerlies Biome; feature: [MES] marine water layer (ENVO:01000295) within the mesopelagic zone...; material: water (ENVO:00002006), including particulate matter (ENVO:01000060) such... | reverse complement strand
TAGGAGCATCCCATTTAATCATACAAGAACTATCAACTAAACATACTTGATCATAATTAATACCTTTTTTTTCTAATTCATCAAAGACAAAAATAGCTTTTTGCCAATTAACCCTAAATTTTAACATATCTGGTTCTACAGGGGAGTTAAATTCTACAAAAACACAATTATTTTTTTTACACCAATACTTCCAAGTATTCTTTGAATATTCAAAATACTCAAAATTGTTGTATTTTTTTGATAACCCAGGATTATTTATTCCTATCCAATATATAACATTTTGTTTCATGTGGTATGATAATAAAGCTATTTAATATTTCCAAATTGTTTTAACTCTATTAATTGAGATTTAATGTTTGGAGTTTTTATATCTCCATCTAATCTTCTATCTGTGCCTTTTTTGACTTTATTAATTTTAATATCTTTATTCCAGATTTTAGCAATTGTTTTTAATAAATTATATTTTGATATAGTTTCACCTTGTAATACTGTTTCTGTTTCAAACTTACTCCACTCTAACATTATATCATAACAATGTTTTGACCATTCTAATGTTGTGTTACCTGTCCAAATTGCTTTTGTCCAACCATCAACTTCTCCTTCTTGAGATAAAAACCATTCCAATAAACTAGCATTTCCTTGTAGTTCAGTTCCAAGTATTGAGGTTTTAATTATTTTTGTCTGATTTCCATTTTCAACAATATAATCTGTAGCTTTTCTTTTAGATATACCATAATCATCATTGTCATCACAATCTGTACCTGGATGTATTACTTTACAGGGGGCATTTTGGTCAAGCCATATAGGTAATTCATAATTTATGTTAAATATTGTTCTACGTTGTGGAATAGCACCTATACAATTAACTACAAAATCAGCATGAGTAGTTTTAATATACTCTTTCATTTCATCTGAAGGCCAGCGATGATTACATGCTTCAATTTCTACTCCTTGTGATTCAAGATAACGTCGTACCATATGGCCTAACATACCTTTATGACCTAATATTATTACTTTCATTTTAATTATTTTTATTATTATTTTTTATTATATCTAAACAATGTCATAACATAAAAGGTAGGATCTATAACCTCTTTATGAATTAACTCAAAATCTAAATTATATTTTTCAGTAATTTCCTTATGAGCCTTTGCTTGTGCTACTGAATATTCATCATGGAGGGTAGAATCATTCATTAAATATGCCCCCCAATCATCATATAATATGAGAGAACCATCACACAATAAATCATTTTGTATAATATATTCTAATACTTCAACAGTAGATGAATATATATCACAATCCATATGAATTAACCCAATTTTTTTATTATCAAATCGATTTAGTAATGATTCATTTAAAACATCAGAAAACCAACCCTCTACAAGATTAATTGAGGGGATTGATAATAAATCTTCACTAATATGTCCATTAGTAGAAAATTTTCCTGTTTTCCATGGGGAATTTTTATCTATTGTTTCTTCAGGTAATCCTTGAAATGAATCAAAACCATAAAAATCAGCTTTAATATTATTTAATTTATAAGCATTATAAAAATCAATTATAGATTCCCCAGTCATTACTCCAAACTCTAAATAAAGTTTATTATGTAAAAAACCTGGGTTTTGGGTTTGTACTTCAGATATAAGATTATTTCTAAATGATTGTTTTTTGTGTAAATATGGATCTATATTCATAATAGGGTTTTTATTTTTTGGTTTAATTTATCTATATCAACTTTCCAAGGTGAATTCATTCCACCTGAAATTGATAATGCGTTTTTACCTGTAATTATCTCATTTTTTCTACTTACAAATTCTGTATTATCAAACATGCAGAGTTTAGTATGGGTTAAAGCGTATTCTAATCTTTTATTTATCTTAAAAAATTCTGGGCTATTAATTGAGATTACATTAGTATTAGGTTTACAAAAAAGTATATTAGCCATTCCACCCCCAATAGGCCCAACAACTATTTCAGCTGATCTAAAGAGACCTATTTTTTCTTCCATGGAAAGATCTTCACAAAATATTTCTTCAAACCCATATCCTTTTAACATTTCAACAACCTCATCTTCATTTACACATCTTCTTTCATTTGTGTAATCTGTTCCTATATTATTAGATTTAGGACGTGTCCATGTTCTTCTAGATACATAAACTCTTTTTATATCACTAGAAATTCCTTTTATAGAATTAACTATAGAAAATACATTACTATGTGGAGGTTTTAATGACATTCTATTATGGGTAAGTGAAGAACCAATAATTAAAGTTTCATATTTTGTATTCTTATCAAGAAAAATCAAATCATCTTTTTTAATTCCTAATAAAGCTAAAGTTTCATACACAAACATATATAAATCATCTTTATTTTCGGGTACATTTATTAATAATTTTAATTCCTTGCATTTATTTTTTTCTTTAAAATAAGAATATAAATAAGGTATAGTATCATATATCCAATGAAAATAATTTGCACAATTATAAACAAAATAAAATACAGGTGTTGTTTCTACTTTATTAACATTTATATTTTTACATTCCCATTCCATTGTAGATTCATAAACAGTACCTCTATCTAATGACATAAATCTTTCTATAGTTGGGAGAAGTAATTCATTATCAGTTTTAATAAGAGGTTGAGGATAGTGAGTACTATGCCCTTCAACTATACAATTTTTAAAATATCCAATTTTTATGTCTCTTTCATTAGAGATCATATTAATTTTTCCATACTCTGATTTATCCCAATATTTAATTTTCATAATCTTTTAAATCTTTTGGTGTACCCCAACAATAATATTCATCAACATCAAATATTTTTACATCTAAATCAGTTATAGAATTAAAAATGTTATCAATATAAAATTCACCATTACTTGTAATATTATTTTTATATATTTGTTCTAATCCTTCTAGAAAATATTTAGCTTTTTTAAAGTAAAAAGTTCCTACAATTGCATGTTCATTATAGGAATTTTTAAATGTTTTTTGTTTAACATAAGTTTTTAATAAATTTCCAGAACTATCTACACTTAACCAACTATAAGAATTAGGATTAGATGAAAATGATTTATTGTGAATTGTAGACCAAACTATAATATCTGAGGTTAATTTATTGTAAAATTTATTATTCCATTTTAACCCATAATCACAACTACTTATTAATATTTCATCATCTATGTCAATGGTTGAATTTAATATCCCTATTTCAGCAGTACAAGCTTGTCCTTTTGTTGTTTTGTCTACTGTTACAATTTCTACATTAGGGTATTTATTTGATAGTATTTTTCCTAAATTATATTTTTTTATGTGGTCTGATTTGCAAACAAACACATATTTATCTGCTATAGGTAAACTATCAACGGCTCTAAAAATCATTGGTATCCCTTTTACTAAGATTAAGGGTTTAGGTAAATCAAACCCTTCTATAGAAAATCTAGCTCCATTGCCTGCTAATGTAATTAAATTTGTCATTTTAATAATTCTATATAATCAGAACATACTCCTAATACCTTTATTGGTTTCCAATTTTCTACATCTTCTTTACTTAGTAAAGGAATTATACATTTATTATCAATATTATTTAAATTATGTGCCCATATACACTTATTACTTATTATAGTATAATCTTCTTTTTCATGGTAAAATAATTTTAAATTAGTTTTTATTAGTTGAGTTAACGCCTGAAAGTTTTTACAATGAACCCACAAGTTGTCTTGTCTTTCTAATAACCAATCTAGGTTAGTATTTATTTCTGGGTAATCATGTCCTAACCAAAATTTGTCTTTTTTATACCAAACATCAATTTCAACATCATACCCTTTATCTATAGCCTCCTGAATGTAAATTTGAGTATTTTCTTTGGAGGTTATTTTACCATTTATGTTTCCTCTATGGGCTATTAATTTCATAACTCTTCAATTCTTTTTGCTTTATCATCAATTACTAAATCAAATTGGGGTTTTGGGTTAGGACAAGTTCCTGTTACTAAATCATGGAATTTACACCCCCAACTATTTAGTTGTTTTAAAGTATATTCTTTATAATCTTTTTTTGACATAGAACCTCTTCCTGTCCAATATATTATTTTCCAACCCTCATCATATAACTTATTTATTTTAGTTATGTTTTCATAATTAGGCTCAGATAAATCATATCTTCGTTTACCTGGGTAAAAGCATATAGTTTCATCTACATCAACTAAAGCAATTTGTTGGCCTTTTGAGTACTTACTTGCTTCGTGAAAGGTATTCTTTCCAATATTCATAACATTTAATTAAATTTTCTTTATTTTTTACTTGCTCACCTTTTAAAATTGTATTCCAAGCTTTATAGTTTTCTAATTCACTTGGAGTTCCAAATACTGTAACAAAATCAGTATCATATATTTTAACATCTAAATTATTTTGTATTAATAAATTGTATACTAATGTTACATAATATTCACCATTGGTATGCTTTATTTTTTTATCAATTGCCTCTTGAAAATATTTTTTTATATAAGAACCTTTACGAAAATAGTATGTTCCAGTTGAAGCATGTTCATTCCAATGATTATTAGTGTAGGGTTCTTTTTCTTTTATTTCAACCATACTGTCTCCTTCCATTTTACAATATGCCATATATGTAGATGCTAATCTATGAGGATGAAATCCAGTATGTGTTAATACACAACCATCAGTTTTAGTTTTTACAGCCCATTTTTTAAAATTATCGTAATCCCATAAATAAGGATTATCACAATAACAAACTATAACAGGTTCATCATCTTCAATTAAATCCATATATGGTATTATTGTAAATACAGGTCCTCGATTATGTTCTGGTACTGATACTACTGTTGATTTTTTATGCAATCTGTGTAGTCTATCATGCATGTCAGTTTCCTTTAGATGACGCTCATTACAAATAAAAATAATTTCATCATCTTTATCAAACATATTAACTATTTTACTAATAATAAAATCATTATCTACCCATATAAAGGGTTTTGGGTTTTTATAACCTACATCTACAAAACGTTGACCTAATCCAGCCATTGGTATTACAATCTTCATAATAATTTTCTGTGTTTTTCAAATTCTAAATTATCTAATATAGTTAAAAACTGTTTATCAATAATATTACACTCATAATGTTGTTTTATATGTGTATAATAATTTTTCATGTCTTTATACCAACTATTACTTTTATTTCTAAAAATATATTCATCAGGTGTTATATATCCATCTAATAAATTATTATTTGTTTCTTTATTTAATGTTAAATCTATTGTTAATGCTCGATTACAAATTTTTTCGTGTATTTTAAGTTCTTCCTCATTATCAGATGTTACTATTAATCCATGATTTTGTAAAAAATATACACTATAAACTTTATCTTGTTTTGCAATAAATTCATATAAATCTAATCCAGGCATTAATAAAGGTACAAAACAATAATCAATATCATCATATAAGGTTTTTATAAGAGATTCACTATCTTTATGACACAAAATAGGAATTAAATCGTTAGGGTGGGTATGAACTACATATTTTTTTAATATACTATGCATCCCACTCTCCATTGATGGTACTGTATTATTCTGCACTGATTCATTCAATATACAAAAATATTTTGAATTATCCAAATTATTAGCAAATGAAAAGTATTCAGTTAAATAGTTTATATCTAATTCACTCCATCCTGTAAAATAATCCACATCTTTAAGTTGAACACCACTTGATTTAATTAGCATATTATTTAAACATTTTACACTAACATTACCTGCGGGTCCTTGGATATGGGAATTATTATTTCCATATAATTTAGATAATTTTACTAAGGATGTTATTTCATTAAAATAATTTACTAAATCATTAATAATTCTATCAAACAATAAATTTTTATATTTATTTGAGTATTTAATTGATAATTTAATTTCTTCTTTTTGTAAATAAAATTTAACAATAAGATTTGCATCCTGTTTTTGGGATTCTATAAAATGTTCATCTTTTTTTCTTAATTCAATAGATTTTAATACTTCTGATTTTGATTTTTCTCTATATTTTATATCTCTTTGTATTTTCCAAAATGAAGTTAATTCATCATCTGTATCAACATATATTTTAAAATCTGATAATTGTTTCATTTTATTACTATAATAAGCATGAAGGCCTTCATTTATTATAAAGGGTTTTGGGGAAATTGATTTAGGAGGATCAAATCTTCCAGTAGAATGATTGTATATTGATCTGTGGATGGGTTTTTCTTTTAATAGATTTGAAACATGAAAATCCCCTAACTCAATATTATTAGCATCAGGATTGAAATGAGTAATTGTTTTCCAAGCTGGGTTATATCTATCATATTTATGTAAATCATCTGTACTTAATACTAAACATTTACCAGATCCAATACAATGAGATATTATATTTGAAATAGTAGTTTTCCCAACCCCAGACTTACCTGAAATACTAATAATAATAGGTTTCATGTTTATCTTTTTATTATCCAATTAGGTAATTGCATGGGTTCTAATTTTAATTTATAAGATATATCTTTTAAAAGTCCTCCCCAACGACCTTCTTTAATAAAGGGATATAAATAAACTTTAATGTTTTGTAATAAACTGTATTTTGCATCTACACTATAACAAAAAGATGCCCAAAATGAATCAACAAGATGTATTTCCTTAGCATGCATTAAAACTTTAACCATTGCAAAAGGATTATTATTAATCCCATTAAGGTTAACATATACTTCTTTTTCTTTACGTTCAAATGACATATCAGAATCCCCTAACATGTTATCATGGTATAATATATAATCAGAACCATATTCATTAATAAATTCATCATAAATTTGCAATTCTAATTCATAATCACGAGTAAATCTAAAATAATCTACTTTTGTGTTATAATCTATATTGTAGCATGTATACACTAACTTATTATAATGTTCTGGTATTGGGATTGGGATAGATGAAAATTCATTTTTATACTGGTCTATTCTATTACAATCGAACTTATCATGTAATAAATAATCATATTCATTTTTATTAAATTCACTTAAGTCAATTTTACTTCCCCCACAAATGTTATTACGGTATAATTTATTAATGTGGGGTTTATCTCGTAAATAAAATTCATATATAGGTTTTGCTTCGGTACGTAATATAACTGTTAAATCTTGGTATATTGTAGAATAATAATCAATTAATGGTAAACGATTAATTAAATCTGTCCAATCCTGATGAAATGATAATACTCCTTTTTTCATTTTTTTAATGGTCCGTGGTAATAATCAGGTCCATAATATCTCATATCCATAGTTCTAGATGAAAGCAAATCAAAATCTTCTAGAATTGAATGGTACACCGGTTGTAATGTAGAGTGTAAATTTTGATATGGACCTAAATCATTTAAGTTTGTTGTTTTTCCTAATAATTTCCCCCCATGAGTTAAGTGAATATATTGAAAAAATGGCATACATCCAAAATGTCCACAGTTTATATATGAATCAGCAGTAAATGTAAAAATACGATATTTTTTACAGAAATTTTGTACTTCTGGTTCTTCAATTTGTCTATATGAATATTGATTAAATTGTGTCATTATTTCTAAAAAACTTGAAACTTTCCATATAGAAGCATTTACATTATATCGATAAGAACCTTGAGAAGGTACTAAATGATAGCCATACTCATTTTTTACTTTAATTTCATTTTCAATAAATAAAGGATAATATTTAAGATCAATACGATCTAGTTCTTTATCTTTCATTACTGAATATAGTTTATTAAGTTCATCATTATTATATTTTACAATAACATCAATGTCATGTACAAATAATATATGTTCATCTTGTAATGCATTTAATTCACATAATCTTGATGCATAAGGTAATGTATCATCATAAAAAATTATACGATCATAATAAGGACTTATATCTGAAATATCTTTATCTGAGTGGTTAATTAATAGTACTTTATTATTATAGGTATTATTAATAGAAATTTGGGAGTTTAGATAATAAGTTTGTACTTTCAGTATATCTAAAAAGTCAGTATGTGAATAAACAACAAATGTTAACATAACTATTTTATTTAAATTTTATTAAACTCATATCAAATATAGTATCAACTATGTGAGTGTTAATGGAATTGTTACTATATATACATTTTTGTTGGGCGTATGATTTATCAAGAAATTGAGAACCATTTATAATTAAATATTTTGTGTTTCGTAACACCCATTGCTCTACCTTTTCCATTAAACTATACCAATTATTGGCATCATTGTCACCCCCTGAGGTAGCTGTTTTTGATTGTTGTCCAAATGTATCAAAAGCAGCAATTACATCTACCTTATATGGAAGATCATTTTTTATAATAGATTCCATACCACATTCATAAACATAAATACCATTATTTATTAAATGTTGATAGTTTTGAAATTTAGTAGCAACAATATCCGTTGTATAAACTATCCAATTTGATGATTTTGATAACTCATAAGCCTGATCAGCAGATCCTGCAAACAGTTCTAAATAAGTACCCGAGGGTTGTAAGTTACGTTTTATTAATTCTGACGGTGCCTTAAGCATATCCTCTGAAAGATTATTTGGGTTGGATCTCATAGTATGCCATGGACCACGAGGAAACCAAACAGTTTCATTATGTGATTCTAAACTAGTAAAGTGTTTGTGTAATAAATCCATTTAATTTAATATTTCAATTGTTTTGTTTTATAGCGTCGATGGTATGATCTTGAATGTACTGGGTTGTTTAAAAATGGTTCCCATATTGAACCAAAATCAATCATCCAGCATTTATCTCCTATTAAAGGGTATAATTCATCTACTATAACATTTGTAGCCATTGAAGCTGATAACCCAAATACTGGATTATCATATTTTTCACACATTTCTACTATTTCTTGTTTTATGCGTTCTTTATCTAAATAACAGTTAGTAGATGGAACTTCAATAAAGTCTGTATACTTCATCGGCAATTCACGTTTTGATGGTTCAGAAACAATTATAAAGTTCATTTGTTCTAACTGATTTATTAAAGGGGAAATTTCACCTGCCATAGCTGCTTCTTCCCAAACACTTGCATCTACCCATTCTGTAGGTGATGTGTTTTGTATTTGATCCCAAAATCTAAACATCATAGGTTCAGATTGAGGCCACGTTGCAAGAAGATATCCTTTTGGGTTATTAATAGCCTCATTTAACCCTCTTCCCATATCTGGAAAATATGTGTGTAAGTCACAATTATGTCCCTGATCTCCAAAAAAACAAAGCCATTCACCATCACCCCAACGAGTAAAAGAAAATTTTTGATTTGACTTTAGAAGATCTATATAGTGTTGTAAATTATTGTTTATTAAATTCATATTTTAAATTCTTTAATAGCTTTAATTATATATGAAATATCTTTTTGAGATAATCCTTGATGTAGTGGTATACATAAAGTATGCTGTGCAGCATAATCTGTATTTGGTAATTTAATATCTGATTTGTAATAATTTACCCAATGTAAAGGGTAATATCTAAATGTGGTATAAATTTCTCTATCACGTAAATATTTAGCAAGTTTATCTCTGTGTTGTTTGTTTTTAACTTGTACATGATACATATAATATGAACTAGTTATGTTGTGAGGTATAGGTAGAGGAACTTTTAACCAATCTAATTTATTTAATTCTTTAGAATAAGTATCATGTATTAATTTTCTTTTTGAAATAAACCCATCAATTTTTTTTAATTGTTCTATACCTATAGCTGCTTGTATATCATTAGTAATACACCTTCTAGATGGAGATGATATATCAAATTCCCACCATTTAGAATCTATGTTATTTGAAAACCCACTTTTAGATTCTAACCCCAAATAAGATAATTTTTCAATTTTTTTAATATCTTTTTTATTTTTCGAATATATCATACCCCCATCCCCTGTAACTAACATTTTCATTGAATCAAAAGACCAAAGCCCTATATCACCAAAAGTACCAGTACTAATACAATCTACACGAGAAAAAGGACTATTTGCATTGTCTTCAATTAACTTAATTCCTTTTTCTTTGCATAAATTTGATATGTTTTCTATATCACAAGGAACTCCTGCATAGTGTAAAACAATTATTGCTTTTGTTTTAGGGGTAATTTTTTCTTCTATATGTTTAACTGTGGGGTTTAAAGTATGTTTATCTATGTCACAAAATATAGGTTTAGCTTTTTTATAAGCAATGGCATTAGCAGCTCCTATAAAACTTATAGAGGGTAATATTACTTCATCTCCTTTTTTAATATTGTATAAATCCATTGATTGGAAAAGACCTTCAGTACAACAAGAAATTGTAGTAAGATTATCAGATGAAGGAGAAGAAAATACCATATTTTCAATATTATCAGTAACTATTTTATTTGAAAATTCTTCAATAAATTTTTTAGTTAATGGTCCTTTTCCTAACCAGTTAGATTTAAATACCTTTTCAATGGCTTTTAATTCTTCTTCACCTAAAGAGGGTTGATATATATTAATCATAATCTATAATATAATAATTTTTTTTTACAATTCCAATTCTTTTAAATAATCTTTTAACCAAGAATCAAAAGTATCAAGATTTTCTTGAGAAGATATTAATTCTTCATACACTATAGGTAACATTTGTCCTCCAAACTTAAACACATTTTCATTCCAAAAATCAACTGGAGCTGAACTCATATTTAAAATGTCTTCTGGGGATATGATTATTACATCTTTTCCAACAAAAGGAGGAACATATAAATGACTCCGAAAATCCCCTTCTGTAAAAAATATACAAACTTTAGCATTTTTTATTAGTGAAACTTGTTCATCAAAACTATCACAGGATATGGTAGTAAATTTATCATTATTAAACTGTGAAAAACTATCATCAGCTTTACCTGTATCAAAATCTAATAATACTATAGGCATTTTTAGTTTTTCTAAATGTTTAAAAATAGTATTATAATCAATTTTAACTTTTGATCTTTGCACATGAGTTCTCCATGCTGTTTGACACAAAATGTAAGAATCTTGTTTTTTGGAAGATAATGTTGAAGACAGATTTACAAATTCATTATTGTTTAAATCTAACTTATTATGAGAACAATCATAAATCCCATGACCTAAATACCCACTACCTACTTTTCCTAATTTAATGCTATCTAATACATTAGCATCACTACTAAATATCCATTTATAATCTTTATAAGGTAATTGGTTTTTAACGTTTTCTTTTATGTCTTTTTCTATTTTATAAGTACCATTCTCACAACATTTAATAACAAAATTTTGATTTTCATAACATTCTTTACAAATACTAGTATAAGCTCCTCCTACACTATTTGAATAAGACTCAATATTAGAAATATCTATATAATGATCAGAAAATTCATAAATGCTTTGTAATCCTTTTCTAGAACAAATAATTATTTTATCTTCTGGTTTTTTATAAAGTTTAGACCATTTTCTAATAGCAGCATTCCAATTAAAAAGTTCATAACCAAACTCACCTATATATGCAAATACATAATTCATACTAATAACTTGTTACTTTAAGATACAATTTTTCTCCATTTTTACACCTAATAAAGGCATTTGGGTATGGGTCTTGTAAAGCTCTTACTTTATTGTGTAATTCTTTAACTGTATAGTTTTCAAAATCTTCTATTTTTATCTCACTCATTTCAGGAGTACGTCTTTTAAAAAATGTTGATTTTGAATTATCTTGGGGAATGAGATTGATTTTACCAAATTTCCAAAATTCTAATATTATAAAAGCAATTGATAAATATGATACATTACAAATATTAGAGAAAATATCATTTAAATTTCCTTTTAAAGAAAAGGGGATTTGATGAATAATACTTCCGGTATCAATTCCTTCATCCATTAAAAAAAGACTAACTAAACTTTCTGTTTCTCCATTTATAATTTGATGTTGTATTGGGCTTCCTCCTCTATATTTTGGTAATGGGGAAGGATGTAAACATATACATTTATTATTATTTACAATATCTTTAGGTATAATTTCACTCCACCCAACAAAAAAAATTAAATCATAATCATTTAAATCTTTTTCTTTAAGTTCTTTAGTTGTTGATATATGAGAAAAGTTTAATAGAGAAAATTCAGTATAATGTTCTTCTTTAAGAAAATACTTTACATATGTTAATAATCTATCAGACCATTGCCTATATGAACAATATAATATATTTAATCCGTCCATCTTATAATTTGAAATGCTTCTGCGTATTTATGATTACTTTGTTGGCCTCTTAGTTGAGACATAGATTTTAATGTTTCTGGGCTTCTAAAACTTCTAACTTGGGTTGACATTAATTTATAAGCATGTATTTTACGTTTAATATCAATTGATACAAAATAGTTTGGTTTGATTCCTGAATTTATATCATGTGAATAATCCCACAAAAAAACATGGGGTTGTTCGTATACTAATACTTTTTTTACAAAGAAATTTACATCATGGGGTCTTAAAGCTGTTAATACTGCTTCATATACAGTTCTATGATCTTGATTGTATGAAGGATGTGGAATATAAATTTCTTCAGGTTGTAAAGTATTAATGTTGGTTTCAAATTCTGATAGCAAGTCTTGTAGTTTATAATGATTGACTTTATTATCTAATAATAAGAATTGATTTCCTAAATATTTAGATACTTTAATAGCTTCTTCTAACCTATCAGAGTATGATGGTCTATTAGGTATATGTCCTTCATCCATCCCACAATACAATACAAATGTATCAGAATCAATGATTCCACCACATCCTAATACATCATCATCAATATGAGGTGCTACAACTAATTTTTTCATTGTGTTATATCTAATATTTTTTGTTTAACTGATTTGTATGAATAAATTTTATTTAATTCATTATAAGCAGATTGCATAATTTGTTCCCTATATTTTTCATCTGTTATTATTTTTTCAACTTCTAACTCTAATTTTTTAATATCTAAGGTATTTGTTGATGGATATAAATAAGAATTTGCATCATTATTTCCACCTATATTAATAGTACCACAAGCAGCACAAAGTGTACTTTGTTGACCATAATTAAATGTAGGATCCATATTAACCATAAATAAACAATCACTCCATGCATTTATGTGTAATTTTAATTGATCAATTCCATGTATACGATGATCTGTGTATTTTTCAAAAATAGGAAGATTAAACTTATTTCCTAAACGAATTGCTATTTCTTTTGTGTTTGATGTTCTATGAGGTAGATGATGTTGATAGGAAAATATAGAAAGTGTTTTGCTATTATAATAATTATCTTGAAGATAATCAATATTAACAGGTTGGGGTACCCAATGTAATTTTCTATTTGTAAGAAGTTGAAATTCTTTATTAATTGGGTTTTCAGGACTTAAGGGTGTACAAATAGCATCTGCCTCTTTAAAAACATTTGTTCTAGTATCAGATACTAATAAACGACCACTTGATGACCACATTTCTTTAATAGCTGCTATTATAAAGGCGTTTGGAAATTGTTTTCTTAATGTTGCTACTGTAGCTTCTTTGATGTTATCATTAGCAAACATTATAATATCTAAATCTTTATCAACTTTATCTAAATCAGATATATTTAAATAATACCCATCAAATAAAAAAGGATAATTCCAAAAACCCATAAAAAGTTCATTACCTATACTATGATTATATTGGTAGGGTTGACCATCTAAAGTATAAGCTTTACCATCAGTAACTTTATAACTTTTAACTACAAATGCTTGACTTATTAATGCAAACTTCATTCTATTTCTACTGTGTTTAAACTTTCAAAAACTTTATATAAATGTAAAGCTAAATTTTCAGGAGTATAACTTTCAATAAATTTTTTCCTTGCGTTTTCTATAATATAATAATGACTTTCTACATTTCCTAATATTTTATCTATCTTTTCTTCTAAGTCACTAAAATTATGTTTACAAGCAATATATGTTTCTCCATCTATAAAAACATTAGGAGTTGTATCAATATAACTTGTATCAGGTTTAACTAATATAGCTCCAAACATAGCTGCTTCTAAATCTCTTGGAGCCATTTCTCCATATCCAAAAGGTGCAAATATTATTTTTGAATTAAAAACTCTATTATAGTATTCTTGAAGTGGTACTCTTTCTCCACCCTTTAATTTAGCTACTTTACAATTAAGATTATTAATAACTTCTACCCCTGGTTTTCTAAACTTATCATAGTGTACACTTTGGGGAAACCCATGTTCATAAACAGGAGTTAAACTTGGATATTGAAACATAGCTGATACATCATATTCTTTAGGTTTAGAATAGTCATACCATTGAACCTGAATTCCAGCATAATGAGTTCCTAACCAATTAGTTCCACTTAATACAATTCTATCAGAATATTGATCAAAGTCTTCTAACTTATAATCTCCTTCCCCCCAATAATGTCTTCCTAATTTAGATCCTTGTTTATACAATGATCGATCTTTTAATAGACTGTTTTTAAGCATTAGTAAGGCATTTGATTCTTTAAATACCTCATAAGTACCAATTAATGATGTTGAATCTTGACCATCAATAATCATATAATCTCCAGTAATTTTTGATAAAAACCCTAGCCCTTTTTCTATAGATTCATTTAGGGATTTTTTCTTATCAATTATACTAGCTTGAGCTACCCAAGCATAATCATAAGAATCTCCAGTGGTAAATTCTATACCTACATCCCGTAGTATGTTTTGAGCCCATAAATAAGGACGAAATGTGCATTCATTACGATGTATATCAGATTCATATAATTTTATTTTAATCATATTGTATCGTAAAACTCATTTTGTAGTTCTTGCCTTTTAATTTCTTTATGATGATATAAACAATATTCTTCATAAGGTGGAAATTGAGAAAAATGTTTATACCCTACTAATTGTTCATGTACTGGTTTAGTCCATTTTACATCAACATTATTTTTATAAATTCTCATTTGAGGATCTGGAAAATTGACCCAACCTTCATGGTTTACCTTCCACCCCCATTTTTTTATATGGTTTTCTGTAAGTCCTTTTACTGTGTTTATTCTAGGTACCCAATATGCTTCACATTCAGGATTTCCTTTTAATATAACAGGTAAAGAATTAATCAAAAACTTATGGGGCATTTCATCGGCATCAATTTGAAAAATAAAATCTCCATTACATTTTGAATTAAGAAAATTCTTTTGTTTAGAAAAATCTTTATTTAAAGAGTGTTCATACCAATAAAAATTTGGTTCTCCTTCATATGTTTTTGTTTGATATAATAATTCAATAACTTTACTATGGACATTATCCTTATCTATAACAACAACAATTTCATCTTCTTCTCTAACTTCATCAATTAAAAAATACAACAATTGTTCTAACTCAGCATACTCATTGCATGCTGTTATTGCATAACTTATTTTCATTTTTATTCAGGTAAAACACCAATATATGAAAGAGCATCCATAAAATCACGCTCTTTAAAAACTTTCATTGTAGACATATCCATCCTAAATTTATAATATTCCCCTGGTTGTTTAGGGTTAGGGTATTTTTCTTTTTCTTCTTCTTTTACTTTTACTGCTTTTACAGCTGACCATTTCCACTCATCAGGAGTAGACCCATTTGCAAACACCATACCTTGTTTAGGAAGATTTACAGTTGCTGGGAGCCATAATTGTTTATTTTCATCTTCATGTAATAAATCTTTATATAATTCAGGTAAGGTTTCTAATTGATCTTGCATAAACTCTGAATTTGGTGTCATTAAAGTATTAGATATAAACCCACACCCATAACATTGGTAATTTGTAATTTTATCATTTACTTCTTGAGAATAACATGCATCTGATGTGCATCTAGGACATACTGTTAACTTATCGGCATTCATGCTTCTACTTTTTTAAGTTTTGGTAATTTTATTTTTGGAGGAGTGTTTGTTTCTCCTATTTTTTTAAGTTTTGGAAGTTTTAAAGGTTGAGGTTGAGACGTATTATTATTTACTTTTTTTAATTTAGGTAAATTAAGCGACATTTGTTGGGGAGAAGCTTTAGCTTTTTCTTCTAAAATTATCCCTAATTTTTCTTTCATCATCTCAAAACTATAATTTGTTTTACAAAAATATGCTTGTTTTCTAGCACCTTCTTTAAACAAATTAGGTTTTTTAAACATTATTTTTAGATATTTACTAACTTCTTCTTGATTAGCATCAAACCATTGGGATTCTTTTATAGTCCAATTATTAGCTGCACTTGGATGTACATTACCTAAGGTTCCACTTACTAATGAACTCATATTAGATTTAAGAAAATCTATATGTCCTGAAAAATTAGTAGTTAAAATTGGTTTTTTGGTTTGTGTAAATTCTAATAATGGTCTTCCAAATCCTTCTCCTTTAGTTAAACTAACCATAGCTTTAACTTTAGGGTGGTTATATAATTCATTCATTTCTTCATCAGTAAATTCACCATGAAGTAAGTAAATTTTAGGTAATTTACCCTTTACAATAGATTTTACGTGTTGGATTTTCTTTAAAATTGCATCTCTATCCATGTATGAAGTACCCCCTTGAGATATTTTTAATATAAGGGATGGTTGGGTAGGTTTATTTGCAAAAGTTTCACAAAATAATTTAATTAATAACCCTACATTTTTTCTATCATGCCCTAAATCCCCTTGCAACCAATGCCCTACAAACAAAAATGCAAATTGGGATTTTACTCCTGATAAGTCTAAGGTAGATTTAGTAGGTTTATAAATTTCAGTGTTTACTCCTTCAAATAATACTTCAATATCTTTTGTTAATGCTAAACTACCTGCGGGTTGGTTTGTATTAGGATCATTTTTTGTGTATGTGCTGTGTTTAAGAACATTAATAGAATGATTAGAAGACCCTAAAATTAAATCCATTCTATTACAACCTTCAACCCAATCTGCGGGGGCAATTGTAGTTTCTATCCCTGCTGTAACTCCTATACTAAATTTTCCTACTTTTTGAAATTCATTAGGAATTGTAATTTGCATCCAAATATCAGGTTGGGGGTATTTTATAGTTGGGTCAGGAGTAAATACATACTTTTCTAAAAATTTCCATTCTTTATTTGTTTTAATAAAATCCCAAGGAGTATCACCCCATCTTTGAGGTATAATTTTAACCTCATATTTATCTAATTCTATAACTGCTTTAGCTACATCTCTACTT
>TARA_R110002020_G_scaffold159935_3_pt1 | contig 17243 bp, 6 predicted proteins | sample TARA_R110002020 | Tara Oceans TARA_R110002020 (sample SAMEA4396489) | marine metagenome | biome: Westerlies Biome; feature: [MES] marine water layer (ENVO:01000295) within the mesopelagic zone...; material: water (ENVO:00002006), including particulate matter (ENVO:01000060) such... | reverse complement strand
TCCGAGCAAGGTATTTTAAATGGCTTATACATTTGCGGAGATTGCAAGCATCATTCGTCATAGGCAAGATGCACAATCTCCTTTATTGCAACGTATGTTGGAAGTTAAAGAACGTTATAACGGCGATTACGTTATACCCATTCCGTCTATGGACGAAGAACCTGTTCTTCCCCCATTAACTCCCGCTCTTATCTCTGAGAACATTGATGCTGTCGCCCAGCGCGCTGCATCTGTTGTTCCGTTTATAGGTTGTCCAGCGATTGACGCTAGTAAAGAACGTGGCAAACGTTCAAGAGAGTATGCTGATATTCGTAAACGTGCGTTGGCTGCTACATGGTATAAAAACAAATATAAAGTTAAAGCCCGTCGCGCTTACCGGCATCTTGCTGGCTATGCGACAGCATGTTTTGTAGTGTACCCAGATTTTGAAATGGGTTGTCCAAAGATAGAAGTACGTGACCCTCTTAACGTTTACCCTGAACCGCAGGCTGCCGAAAACTTTGACGTTCCTAGTAACTGTGGATTTATTTACGGTAAGTCTGGTGAGTGGCTACGACAAAATTATCCTACTAGCCGTCAAGAAAATGGCGGTCCTGTTCCTTCTGACGAAAACGGAATGCAGGAACTATGGGATGTAGTTGAATGGATAGACGCTGAACATATCGTTATCGGTATTCTTGGTCCACGCTACACAGTAAGGACTCATGACTCTTCTATACATTCAAGTAATTTTGAATTATCCCGACATATAAATAAAGCAGGAATGCCGTGTGTTATTACACCCGGCAGGATAACACTTGATCGTATCGCCTCTTCCGTTTCTAACGTAGTGGGCATCGTTGACCTGATGGCAAAGTTTATGGCATTAGAACTTATCGCGCAGGAGAAAGCCATCTTCCCTGACCGATACATTATTGGCCGTTCTGGTCAGGTACCGATGATAGTTGGTGGCGAATGGAAGGATGGTCGGGAAGGCGAAGTTAATGTCTTATTGGATGCGGAAAACATCGGGGAACTTAGATCAGCCCCAGATCAAAACACAAGAACCGCTATTGACCGGCTTGAAAGAAACGCAAGGATCTCAACAGGTACTGTTCCCCAAATCGGTGGGGAATCATACGGGGCTTTACGTACTGGTAGGGGCATTGATGCTCTCATGGGTGCTGCTATGGATCCCCGTATTCAAGAAATGCAAGAAATCATGGAAGCATATCTTCCCCATTTAAATGAATGCGTGTTCGCTACATATGAAGCGCATTGGGGTAATAAAAAGTTTTCTATGTTTACTGGTTACACAGGAGATTTTGGTCAAGTAGATTTTACACCTAATGACCATTTTGAAACACACGACAATGTTGTTTCTCATTCTATTCCGGGTGCGGATATTCAAGGAACTACTATTCAGTTAGGTCAGTTGCTTGGTATGAAAGGTATTAGTTTAAATACTTTCCGTACTCGTCATCCTTATATTGATGATCCAGAGGCTGAAGGCCGTAGGGTAGATGAGGAGCAATTAGAGGAAGCGGTGATGGCTGCGATTCAGCAGCAAGCAGTTTCTGGTCAGTTGCCTATTGTGTATTTAGCAAAGATAGAAAAACATAGAAAGAATGGTTTAGATATTTTTGAATCTGTTCAGAAAGCAGACGAGGAAATTCGTGAGGAGCAGGCTGCTATGGCACCTGAACCTATGGAGGGTCAAGCGATACCTCCTGAAATGGCTCCCGGTTTAGCCGGTGGTCCTGAAGCGATGGGACCTCAAGGTGGCCCGCCGCCTGAAGGTAGCCCTGAACAAACTGACGAATTTTCTCCTGCTGCTGCTGAACAATTAATGAGTGCATTGAGAGCGCAGTAATGCCGAGAAAAAGAAAAACGCAAAAACCTATGACCGCTGGTTTAGAAGCCGGTGCATCATATGGTCAGGTCGGTGAAAATATGTCTGCTCAAGACCCTAATGCTGGTGGGATTCCTTTGCCGCAGGACCGAGCCGTTCCCACCCCCGGCTCCCCTGCGCCTGCGCCTTCGGGTGCAGGGCCGGTCCCCCTTTCTGGCGGTTCGCCCCCTCAAGGCGGGACTGGCGCACTTCCTTTAGAAGCGGCACAAAATTTTACTCCTGATATAAAATCTTTAACTGCTCCGGGTCAGGGATTTGGTAGACCTAAAAAGCCTTCTATAAATGTAGATACAAAATATCGTTCTGCTACTTTTTTAAAAAGAATGGCTAATGCTACTAATGATCCTATTCTTGCTGCGGCTGCTGAGCAGTTGAAAGCAAGCGCAGACTCAGGTGCGCAGTTTAATGGGTAGATATTTAGGTGAAGAAAATTTAGTAATTAATTCTTTAGGCAGGAACAGTGGGTTACCTGTCAATCCGATTGATGATCAGTTTTTTGGTCAAAGAATGCAGTTGCTTCATCGTGAAGGTGGTAACAGATTTTTTGATCAAGACGTAGAAGTCTTAACAGAATTAGCGATGAGCGACGTAGACGATGGCGAAATGCTTGATGTTTATTTGACAGGTTTAGATCAAGCAGACGCTAATAAAATGAAAGAAAGTTTTAATGCGCTCCCTACTCAAATTCAGCGAGCAGAATTTTCACAGTTAGCGCCTGAGACACAATCATTTATGATTGGGTCGGGGTATACGTTACCTGAAGAAAAAAAAGAACGTAGTTTTTGGGATAGGTTTACTTTAAACCCTACAGACTATGAATTTTTTGGTAGAAAAGCATGGAATCCTTTGGGGCTAGGTGTTTTGCAAGGCGTAACTGGCGCTATTGGCTGGACGATTGGTACTACTTCAAGAGTGCTTTGGGAAACAGCGTTATTTCCTATAGATAAAGTAATGCTACCGGGTGTTCGCACTATAAATGCTGTTGCACAAAATGTTATTAAAGGATCAGGTAGATATGCTGACCCTTCTAGATGGAGAGAAGCATGGGATGCTTCGTACCATTCTGACGATTCTTATCACCTTGATGCACTTGATGAAGTTAGAGAAAAATTGGGTGACGAAGAGTTACATTTGATGCGTCTGATGATGTCAGATGGCGTGGATGCTGTATATGAAGATTTTATTTCCGAAGGTTTATCTGAAGAAGAAGCGAGAGAAAAGTTTTATACATGGTATTCAAGTCTTGGCGACGAAAGTCATGATCAAGCGTTTACTACATTAGGCAACAATGTCAACACTGAGTTCACCATGGTGCTTGATGCTTATAACGCTATACGTCCCGGAGGCGAAATTACTCCAGATAGTTTAGAAGGAAAAATTGTTGGTACTGCTGGTTCATTGGCGACTGCGATTCTTTTAGATCCTTTTACTTGGGCTACTAAAGTATTTAGAGTTTTTAAAACAACTAGGTTGCAAACTAAACCAAACATGGGCGCGGAGACTATTGAACTTTTAAGAAGCGCTCATCTTCAAACTGCTGCTTTGGCTGATGACTCTAAACATTTGTTAACTAAAGATGATTTAGGTTCTGTGCTTAACGATCCTAAATGGGCTGAAACTTATAAAAGAGTTTTAGGTGCTGAGGATAGAGGCAAGTATTGGAAGAGGACACGAGGCGCGCAACAAGCAGTTGGTAACGCTATTGCTCGTGTTTTAATGAACGAGAAAATGTGGCCTGCAAGATTTGTTAGACAATTTAATGGTTTTAATAAATTACGTTTCAGAGTCAACGATGCGTTTCGTTATGAGATGCAGTTAGAAAGTGAAATTGTTCGTTTAAGAAGTTTAGGTAGAGCAGACCCAGAATTTGCTATTCATTTAGATTCATTAGGCATTGTTGGTGATGAAATTTCAGAAAACGTTTATAAACAATATGCCCAAAAAGGGATTGAAGGTTCTGGTTTAGATCAGTTAATACGGGATTACCCTCAGCAGATAACACCAATCATTGGACATATGAAGGTTTGGCATAGCGGTAATCGTTTCACTATTATTAAAAATAAAAACGAAATAGAAAATGTTGGCCGTGACATACTGGTAAAAAGATTTGTTGATGGCGAAGTCAAAATTGTTTTAAACGATAGCGCAGAGGCTATTGCATGGGGTAAAGAAAAAGGAATTGCTTTAAACGACGCTGGGCCTAATAAGTACAGTCTTAAAAAACCTATTGTTGTTGAAGACGTTCTTGACAATATTGTTATTTCAATAAATGGCGGTTTAGAAACTGCTGACGGATATTTCAATTTTCTAAAAGATAATATAGGTTTCGGAAACACTATCGGTAGTACTGCTTCCGGTGTAGACCCTGACCTTATGCTAATACCTGCTGCTTTAGGTATAGGCCGTAATGGTAAAAGTATCGGCACTACTTTAAAAGCAGCGTTAGATAATATCGTAGACTTTGCTGCGCCTCAAAAAGAGTTAATGGATTCAATGGCTGCCGCTACTGGAGAATTTTTAGGGGCGCAAGGCAAGTATGTTATTTCGGCTATTAAATCCGATATAGATAGTGGAGCAATTCAGGTTTCTGAAAAATTTAAAGAGGCTTTTAAATCGGATGAAAGTTTAAGAGTTCTTTTAGAAAGAACTAAGAAAGACCGCACCCAGTTTCTTTTAGATGAATTTAATTTAGATGAAGCAGACATCCTTGATGATCTACTTGAAGTTGATGAAGCCTACACTAAATATGAATCTATATCTACAAGTGTTTTAAAAGAGTCTGGCCGATTTGATGAGTTCTTTAATTTCCACGAGTACAACAAAGAAGATTTAATTGGAAACTTTAAAGCAGTACCTAGAATTGGTGCCGCTCAATATGAAATTGTTAATGGCAAAAAAGTTCAAATGTATGATTGGAAACCTGTTTTTTCTCCTGCCCGAATGTTGAGAAGAGTTAATCATAATTATATTATGGGCAGGCTTCATCCGGCAGGCAGTCTTAACAATGAGGTACAAAGTCTTGCAAGCGCTGGGTTGCTTGATAACACTATGGGTGCTATTACAGCCTTGGGTTACTACCCGGCAAAGTTAGCGCAAAAATTTCTTACGTATATGCCGAGACAAGGCTATTTAGACGTTATGAATCTTGATACTGCTGCCAGAGAAATGCAAGGTCTTCTTGATATGGGCTTGTTAACGAATATGCCTAAACATGTTCGTGACGAATATTTAAGAATTTTTATTAATGGCAGCGAGGCTGACCGTTGGATGGTGCAAACAGAATTTTTCTTAGATTTTCTTGGCCGTTCAGGAGCGTTGCTTAACGGTGGAACAGATGCACAAAAATTTGTGAATAGATTTGTAAGACATTCGCAGGCAAGATATTCAATGCTCCCTAATTTAGATGCTATGCCTGTTCATGGTATAACAGTTAACAGAGCAGTTACCGTAAGCAAATTGCATCAAGGACAAATGTCAGCGTTAAATATTATACCTGATTATAGAGAACTAGGTTCTGTTGCTCGTTATATGAATTTCTATAAAAAATTAGGTTGGGGTTTGCATATTCCAACTGTAGATAGGTTTCTTGCTAGGACATGGCGGCCAGCAGTTTTGTTACGTTTAGGTTATGTAGTTCGTAATGGTGGAGAAGAACTTGCTTCTTGGATGTTTAGAGAAGGACCTAAAGCAAGTGTGGAGTCTCGTTTAACTGCAAGGGTTACTGGATACCAAAGAGTTTGGGACGAGTACGGGATGAAGACTTTTGCTAAAATAAGTGAACAGCCTGACAAAGTTCAGCATGGAATTATTTGGGGTGCTGTTTCTAGAGTGCATCGTTCAATGTTAGAGATTGCTGGTATTGGCGATATGGCTTTAACAACTAAAGCGATGAGATCTTCTATGAGAAAGTCTGATAATAAATGGTCGTTTTTGTCTGATACTGAGCGAGCACAGTTATTTGAAGTAGAACGGAAAGCGCTAGTTGCTCAAACTGAAAATAGAGTTATTAGCGGTATGGCTCGTGGCAGTCTTAAATGGGCTGAAGAATGGAAACAAAAATTACATAAACCGCTTCAAGATTTGATTCATAGTAAAGGTATTCCTACTCGGCAACAGCGGTCAAGATGGTTGCTTTCTCGGTTTAACGAAAATTATGAACAAGATGTTAGGATATTATCTAAATTGTTTGCTAATCCAAGAGTAGTGGATGAACAAATGAAACACATTCTTGGCGCTTTTGATAGTCATTTAAGCACTAAGACAGATTCTTTAGATACTTTGATTCGTCAAAGCGGCCAAAAGTTGGGTGCTGCTGGTCCTGATCAATTAATTAGATTGACGTTTAATCATTCAGAGTCAGAATTAAATTGGGTTGAAAATCTTGGCACAGGTAATACAATGTATTCTTCTGATTTTGCTGCTGCTGCTGCTACGCAGTTGTCTTGGATGGGTGATAGCGTTGCTCACTCTGATGCAGCGAGAGCATTATTTCATTTTATTGGGGCTGGGTTGGGAGACAACTTAACAGTTTATGTTGATGATTTAAAACTGTTATTAAACGAATCTGTTGGTCTTGGTGAAGAAGTTTACGCATTGTTGAATACGCCGTATCGTGCAGCAGATGGGGTATTACGTAATTTAGAAGAACCAGCAGAAATTCTTTTAAAATTTATGCAAGATAAAAAATTGCATTCTGTTCCTGAAGGAATTTGGGAAGGTGCTTGGAAAATGTTAAGAGATGATTTCTATAGTACCGCTAATACTGGTAGAACATCTGGCGAGGGTAGAACTGCACAAATTTTTTGGGACGATGCTGTTGACGATTTTTTCGGTAGTATAAAACCAGCATATATGGATAAGGCGAGAAGTCTTAATGTTGACGAATTTCGCGACTTTTTAAAAAAGCAAGGTATAAGCGCAGAAAAAAACGAGTTGACAGGGATATCAAAAATAGATGAAATAGTTAAACAAAATGAAGCGTTTGATATAATAGAAAAAGTATTTAGACCAGTGTTGATGGAATCTGATTTAAGTTCTAGAGGTTGGCTATTAAATATAGGGGCTGATAGTAACAACTATCGTGTAGAGAATTTTACAACTGATTGGTTTGAAGCAAAGACTCAAGCAGAAGCCGCTTTATACAGATTTTATAATGGCACTCCTGAAGGGCAACAACAACTGTTAAGTGCTGTTCGCTCCAAACAAGGAGGGCTACGTCCCGGCACTGGACCAATAAGGCTTGCAGTTCCTCCGGGGCATACTAGAGTTTTTGTTCCTTTTGTACCTAAAGAACAAGTTGCTGCACTTTCAAAAGTATTAAATTTTGAGAATGATCCTCAAAGGTTACAGGCTTTTATGCAGCATTTAACTCAGTCAGTTATGAAAGCAGGGTACGATCATCGGGTTGCTTCAAAACTTTCAATTCTTTTACGTTCTGAAAATTTTGATGGCTTTAAACATTTAGCGCAAAACTGGATGAATGATACTCATGTTCCATTAATGTTGATGACTCCAGATGCACAGTTGGCTTCTGTTGTTTCAGATTCTTTAAGCACATGGGTCAGACGTGAAAGTCTTGGTGGCAGTAGTTTAAATGATGCTGCGCGTATAGGCGAGATGGATATATCTAGCAAAGGGTTAATTCAATCTGTTGATGATGCTGCTGTTGCTAAAGGTGATTTAGATGTTCCTAGGTATGGAGATTTTTGGGGCGCTAAATGGGATGATGCAACAGAAACAGGAGGCTATCAACGTGCTAGTGCTACTGAGTTTGAAAGAGGAATAGGTAGAGAAAATATTTGGGGGGTTGGACCTGAATCGGTATCAACAGGTTCTGGTATAAGTATGGTTCCAAATAGTGGTGGTAAACCAAATACGTTTGCAGGTCATGTTTGGAGAAATTCAGAAACAAACGAATTTATGATTCTTCGTGAAGGGCAAGCCGAGTTGCAAGGTTTAGATACTTCTATTTGGAATATAGAAAAAACAATGACTTTGAGTTCTAATGATTTGCAAAATGCTGCTAAAGAACTTGCGTTTTCTAACGCTGAACAAATGGAACATTTGCTTACTAACAGTACAAAGTTAAGCAGTCAAGGCGAACCTATTGAAACTTTTTATCCTTTCTTAGAAATGATAAATGGTCACAATAAGGGAAGAACAGTTGACGCTGGCGCTGTTTTAGATATAGGTAGCGGCGGTCAATGGTGGGATAAAATGCCGTCAAGAATACTTGGTTACGTTCCTGCAACTTCTGATGTAGTTGGGTTTGCTAAAGTTGGGGAAAAGTGGCAGAACTTATTGCGTAACTGGTTTGACGGTATAGTTAATCCTGCTATTGGGGCTATGGTTCGTGAACCTTTGTTCCATCATTATTATCTTAAAGCGTATCAACAAACTGCTGAAGTTGAGACTTTCTTTCATCATTCGCCAGCCGCATATAGGTTTTTGAGAAATAAAGATGGGACGCTTAAAAAAACTAATTTACGTAAACATATAGAAATGGTTGATGGGCAGGTACGCATTCCTGTGTTTGATGATTTTTTAGAATTAGAAATGAATCTTGCAAACGCTGAACCTGATAGCGCCGCTAGTGTGTTTGCTAACATGTTGCAAAGCGACACTATAAACCCTGTCGATATTAGAACATCTGCAAAATCTTTACTTAAAGAAATTAAAGATGCTACAGATATTGATCCTAAATTTAAAAGTTTATTAGCAGACTTAACTGCTTCAAGCGATAACGTTATTAAAGATTTTGCTCACATGTCTAACAACCGTAAACTTCAATTAGACAGGCATCGTGAAGTTGCTATGAGAAGAGGGATGCATCTCACTACTCAATTTATTGATGACCATAGCATTCGTTCACAGTTTCAAGGGATGGTAGGGACTGCTATGCCTTTCTGGTTTGCTGAAGATCAATTTATTCGCAGAGTTGGACGCTCATTAAAGCATAATCCTTTGATGTTCCGTAATGCTGCATTGTGGGAAAAGGCTGGAGTGTATAGCGGCCTTGTGCAAGAAGACAGATTTGGTTCTAAATATGTTGTTGTTCCGGGTTCAGGCGTTGCAATACGAGGCGCTCTTGAAATATTGTCTCACACGCCAGTTCTTAAAAGATTCTTTGGTGCAGAATTAGGTGGATACATACAAGGCGATATGGCTTTTAATATAAACATGTTGCCGGGTTATAATTTTGATGTTGAAGATGAAGGCGTATTAAGTGGTGAAGGTTTCATACCGGGAGATATGGGGTTTGGGCCTATGTTGGCTATCCCTATTTTATGGGCTTCTCAAGTAGATCCTTCTATTCGTCAAAAGTTTGAAAACAATTTACAAGGTGGAAGATTCAATGATTACGCTATGCCTGATCCTGAAAATCCAGACAATAGATTTAATGTAACTTCTGCATTAAGGCAGGCTGTTCATAATATTTCTCCTTCTTTTGTTACTCGTACATGGAATGGTGTGCAAAGTGTAGCGAATATAGCAGGCATTGGTGGAGATCCTGCTTCTCGTTCTAAAGCAGCATACGATGTAATGGTGTTACGTTGGATGCAGGGGCGTTTACCTACTGAAGAAGAAATTGGTGCTGAACCTAATTCCGCTATTTTCTTAGAACGTTTAATGGACGAAATAAATACTGAAGCGACTATGTTGCAAATGCTTCAAAACATGTCTTGGTTCTTTGGTCCAAGCCAAGGAACGTTTACTGATTTAATAGGAAGAAATAAAGATTGGGAATGGAACGCAGAATTTTTTGATCTTCTTGATACCGGCGTACCTTATGAAGATGCATTTAAAATGTGGACAGAAAGAATTATTGCTACTGAAGGAGAGTTTAATCCTTACCAGCATTCTCCTTTCCGTATTTCTAAGGGATACAAAAAGATTCCTATTGCGGTGTTAGAGGCTACTCAAAATTCTAATGTTTGGTTAACTGAAAATAGTAATTTTGTTGTTAACTATCCTTTAGCAAGTACTTTTTTTATGCCTCGTAGTTTAAATGAAGAAGACGATGATTATTCTGCTGAAGCAAAATCAAGAATGATTGCTTACGGTTTGTATGAAGAACAAACTCCTTTAGAGTTTTTAGAACAAATGTATTATCAAAGTTCGTTTTCTGTTTATGCTGAACAAAATTCTATGTGGAAAGAAAGAATATATGCAGCGAGGGCTAAAGGCGCTGACACTAGTCAATTAAAATATCAACACAGTTATTGGAAAGAATCGTATTTAAACAATCATCCTGTTTTAGCAGAGGCTTTAAGTACCGGCACGTCAGAAGTAAAACGTAACGGCACTATTGATCAAATGCGAAACATTTTAACTGATGTTAGTTCTATCCCTGACACTGAACACAAAGAAGATATAGTTGCTACTATGCGTTTAATTGTTGATTATAAAAACGAAATGGATGCTTTAAAGCATGTTAATAGCGTGACACCATTGCGTAATGAGATAAAATTGAAATATCATGGTTTGTTAGAAGAGTTTGCTGTCGGGAAGTCTTGGTTAAACGAATTGTATTGGAATCTATTTATACCATTGATTGGTGACGATTGGATTGCTAAATTGAATAACGGTTTATTAGAGTTTCCTGAAAGACGTTCGGGAGGTCCTTTAGATATGACCTTTACTGGATACCAAGGTGATTACGCTGAGTGAAACAACTATGACTGAAGAAGAACAAGCGTATCTGGATTCTCTTGAAGGGTCTAGTTACGAAAATTTTGATGCTCTTTATTGGACTACGTTATCTATTAATGAATGGCGTAATGAATGGTATGAGGATAAAGGTTTTGATAAGCCGGAACAAGTAGATTTTAGAGATTGGGACGAAGTAAGAGATTGGTTTATTTCTCAAGAATCTCATCATTTTCAACAAACAATGGGTGCGGATAATGCTCTAGGTGTAGAGGCTGGAGAAACACGAGGTTTTATAATGGCTGGCGCTGTTGATGAAGCCGCCGGTGTTGCCGATACTCAAGTATATGATCCTGAACGTTTTTCAGGACAAACTTCTGAAGGTCGTTCTCGTATGGGTTTTGCTGAAAGATCAGCAGAACAAACAGAATACGATTGGATGCTTGATCTTTGGGAACGACAAGTAAAAGAACGTTCTGAATTTATGGCATCAGCGGCTGTTCTTCCAGGGGAACCTGATCCTCAAAGGTCTGAAAACTGGACATACACTACTGAAGAAAACGGAATGACTATTGGTGGAGATAGGCAAGAATTTATAGGTGCAGCAAGACCCGGAAGTTTTATGGCTACACCTATCCCTTTGCCTATTCAACATGGTAATCGCCAATTAAGTTTGTCTCCTGAAGATGCTCTTAAAGAAGCAATGATTTTTGTAGGTACTGGATTAATTTTTAATCCTTTGATTGCTAGATTAGGGCCATCAGTAGGAAGAATTTTTGGTCAAGCAAGACAAGGTTTAAGAACGGCTACTTCTAGTTTTTCTGAAAGGTATGTTAGTAATCGTTTTGCTAATGCGATTGTTTCTACAAGCGGAGATGATGTAGCACTTCAGGCTTCTAACGCTTTAAGAGTTCTCAACCTTGGAGATGAAATAAGTTATCAGGCTGTATCTATGAGTTTAACTGATGACTTGCTTCGGCTTAACGCAATTAACCAAGGCGAGGCTGCTTTAATACGTAATGTTGCAAGAATGAGGCCTGAAGTTGCAGACGGTTGGCTTATAAAAATGAATGCTGATCCGCAAGCGTTTAGGCAAGCGGCTCAAAGAGTTGATGACGCTTTAAGTATGGTTGATGACGCAAGTTATCAGGCTTTTAATTTAACGGATGACGCTATGAATATAGCGGACGATGTTGTGGACGACGTTATGGCTGGTACCGCAGGATGGAGCGATGATGTTACTGCCCGTTTTACTCCTGCCGCTGTTGAACGCCAAGCACAATTAGCCGCTAGTCCCGTTAACCATCCTTTATATCCTTCGTCAACGGTGACTAGAGAACAATTAGAGCAAACGGCTAAAGCGTTAGGTGTTCAAGTAGATGATGTTATTGCTACTACGCCATTGAAACAAAGAGTTTTTGAAGCAAACGTTGCTAGGCAACAACAAGGGTTGCCAATTATTTCTTACAGTACTCAAGGGGAAATAGCGGCTTCTAGGCTTCCGGTCCCTTATCAATCTAGATCTCCAGCAGTTATTGAAAGACCGGGTCAGGCAGTAGTTCCTTATCAATCTAGAGTTCCAGCAGTTATTGAAAGACAAACAATGCGTTCTCGGACTGGTGCTGGCGGCGCTAACCCATTGCCGTTGAATGTATCAAGGTTTAGCAACTGGTTACGTAGAGGAGATTCTTCTACTGCGTTTGGTGCAATAAGACAACAGGCCGCAAATTTTATAGATGATTCTATAGGCGCTATAAATGCTAATGCTATATGGCAAGGGTTATCTCCTAGGCAAAGAGGTGCTTTAGCAGCGGTAGGAGTTACTACTGCTTTAGAGTTAGGTGAAATGTTATCTGATCTTGTTAGCGGAGATGGTTCTGAAACAAGTGAAGCAAGTGAAGGTAGCGTTCCTTCAAGTGATCAGGCTTCTGGAGATCAAGCACAAATAGAATTAGATGCTTGGGTTATTGACCAAAGAACAGACACTGAAGCAACTGAACATTTTATTAGAGCAATATCTCAATTAGATTCAACAACTCTTGGTTCTCGTGGAAGAGCAGCCGCTCTTCAAGAATCGCTTGCTAATGACGGTTCTATAAGAACAGGGTCTTTACATGCTTCTGATATTAGAAGTAAATGGAATGGCTACTGGACTGATGTAAATAATAATTGGGATGCTATTGTTGCGAACGAAGAACTGTATTCTATTGTTAAACGGTTAGTCGGTGAAGCAAACCCTGAAATAGATTTAAATAAAGAATGGGAAGTGCGACAGTTTCTTGCATATACCGATAGTCAAGGGAGTTATACAACTTCGGATGCTCCTGAAGAAAGTGAAGGAGAAACTGACCCCGATGAGGAGATCAGTGAGGATTTAAGATCACAAATATTATTGGAGGCCGCTAACATATATGCGGCTGACAGAATAGAACGCAACGGTCCAAACGTTTCTATTGTTGGTTCAGGCGACAGTGAAAGATTCTTGTATCAAGGCGACATGCCTGAGATAATGCCAGACCAAAGACAATTTGTTACTAGCCCTGATCAACAACTTGGCATATTAGAAAACACTATGTTTGATTTGTTTTCTAATGGAGCGATTAGCCACAGTAACGCTGGCGCTCAAATTGAAAACATTTCTCAAAATCAAGAAACATGGGAAACAGTTGTTCGCACATTGTATGGTCTTGGCTATTTACGTTACATCGGGAAAGGCAATGACGAGCCAATAACTTCTGCTCAGTTGCAACAATTTATAAAAAACCCTCATTTGTATGATGGTAGCCAATCAGGAAATTATTCAGAAAACATTATTAACGCTTGGGCTAATTTACAATTTGATATAGAAATGGGTTACAGTGATCGTTACGAATCTTTATCTGCTGAAGGGCGAGAAGATTTCCGCATTAATGATGTGTTGTTACAAGACGTAGCAGGTGATTTAGTTCAAAGAGCGATAGGTGAAAACGAAGATTCTTTGAGAAGCCGGATGTCAGGTGTAGATGAAGAAATGCAAAAGATATTAATTGATGATGTAACAGAAGCATTAAGGAATCAGGGATACAATCTTGAAGGCGATGGTTTAAAAAGAGTTGAAGACGCTATTAAAGGTAGATTGGCTGAAACTTTTGAAACTAGATTATCGGACTCTCCGGGTACGTATACGGAACGACAATTTGCTGAACAAATACTAGATGGTTTTTGGAATATGCATTCAATAGAAGGAGAGACAAGAGATCTTGGCGATTCCTTTATGCTTCCTGATTGGGCGTTTGGTTCTCAAGGTAATGACATAATTGATTTAATACAGTTAGATGAATTTGATTTATTACCTGAAGCATGTTACGACGCTATCGCGCAGGGTGATTTGCAAAAAGCAAGAATGCTTGTTGATAAAGATTCAATAAAGCAATTACATGTCAACCATATGGTTTCTATGTTTCCTAACTTTCAGGAAACAGGTATGTTTGGAGATACTTCTTTAAGAGATATGACTGCTGATGATTTGTATATGGCTGCGATGGAATATGCAGGCACTATTCCCGGATCTATTCATTATGTTCCTGATGAACAGGGGATAAGAGAACTCGCAAGGAACGTGTTTGCCGAGTATGGTGGCGGCACAGAATTTGGTGAAGACCCTATGATACAAGAGTTGGCTGCTGAAATGTCAGAAGAAGAATTAGAAGGTAAAGATCGTTACTATAACCCAGATTTAGTTGGTGTTATGAATACTATTAATCAAACTACTGGACAACGTAGATCTCGTGGGTCTATATTTCAGAACCGATAGGTGAATATTTATGGTAATGAACGCTGATTTTTCTACAAGATTGCAAAGATTTATTGAGGCTGCGCCGGGTGAAGTAGTTCTTAACGCCGGGTTTATGGATCGTCAACAGTTTTCTGAGTTGCACACTAATCTTGCTCGCACTAATAGAAAGGCTGCTCGTTCACTTGGTGCTCCGGGGTCGTCAGATATAGAGCGCGGGTTTGGTGCAATAGTTAATGTGCCTAGTGAAGTGAAGGCTTGGTCTGATAAGAATGCTATGCGGTTCGGTCTTGATTTTGAGAACGAATGGTATGTCACTCCGTTAGGTCATCGTCAAAAAAATCTTAATAATTTTGGACGTAATAAAAAGATTGGTCCCGGAGATTTTATTAAGGCTGCTTTTGGCGAATTACATTACGGCGGTCCAAAAGCATCTCCTCCAGATGGTGGGGCTAGTGTAGATACTAGAGTTAAACAACCTCCTTGGCTTGGAGGAAGAGATCCTGAACCTTTAGTTGAATCGCCAAGCCCTCATGGTGCTAACCCTCAGTTATCTGAACCACAAGAACGTGAAGTAAGTTACTATGCAGAATATATGCCTGCTCATACTAAAAAACCAAATTATTCAATGCCTACTTCTGAGTATTTAGAAAATCTTCGTTTGTTTAGAAACCCTGAAACTTTAATTAAAGATAGTGAAGGCAAACGGATTAAAGACGGAGAGCATATAGTTTATCTTGATGGTCTTGGTAATAAAACTGGCGGTCATGGTCATTTAATAACTGAAGGGGGTTATGAAGTTGGTGATGTTATTCCTATAGAAACTGTTAACGCTTGGTTTGAGGCTGATCATAGAGAACATGAACAGCAGGCTCGCGCTGATTTAATTAGGGCTGATGTAGATGTTGATTCTTTATCGCCTAATTTATATATGCATCTTGTAGATTTTGTATTTAATCAAGGAAGTTTTAGGAATTGGCCGACTTTGCTTGAACAGATAAAAGCAAACGATTGGGAAGGTGCTGCTGCAAATGTTTGGAGTGACTGGTTTACTAAATATGAAAATGAAACTGGTAGAGATTTTAAAATGGGTGACGGTACGTATGATCGTAAGTTGCGTTTAACTCTTGCGTTTCTTCAGGAAGAGTTTGGAGGTTAACATGGCTAATGGAGATCCGGGTAGCGATCCTAGGTTAGGGCATACTAGAGAAATGCCTGTTACTTATGGGAATGATGGTCCTGATGCTGATGCTATGTGGGACTTATTAATTCCTGAAACTGAACCGGGGTATGTACCACCAGATTCAAATGATGGTTGGACTTCAGATCTTAGTTCTTTCTTCTTAGGCTACGGCGCTCTTGGTATTTCATATGACGAACATGGGGTAAGACATGTACTAGATGGCAATGAACAAGACGACAATCTTTATTCAGAAATACGTAACCTTGTAACAATATATATGAACAGGATTACTAATGATAATCTTGATCCTAGTGTTGCTGTAAATGAATTTTTAACAGAACTAAGGCAAACAGATTGGTGGCAAGATTACAGCGAAGTTTGGCGTGCTGCTGAATTATCTAAATATGATGATCCTGAAACGTATGCTTATGATAAACAATTTGCTGTTGGTGATGTTTTAAGAATAGGTACAAACCTTGGTTTTGATTTAAGCGCCGACGAAGATTTTGTTGATGAGACTGCTGAACTATGGATGCATTCTCCTGACACATGGGGTGCCGCTGAAGTTGAACGTCTTATTATGTCTAAGAAGTTTCAACCTTCTGACTCTGTTCGTCCGTCAACAGGAACTGTTAAATCAGAATATGATCGCATTATGCGTAAGGCTAAAGACAATTTGTTAACAGTTAGTTCTGATTGGGCTTGGAGACAAGCATCCGGGGTTATACAAGAAGACTGGGATTCAGGGATTGTTGATCAAAGAATTTATAACATGATTCCTGTCCAATACGATTGGTTAAGCCCTGACTATGGGCAGAAATTATCTGCTGCTGGCATGAATCTTGTTGATGAAAAGTTTACTTTATTGACTGAAGTTAGAAATGTTTTAGAAGATCAGACAGTAACTTTTGAAGATGATTTCTTTAAAAACAATTTAACTATTACTAATGAGAATGGGACTAGGTTTGCTAACAATAATGAAATTGGTCTTGCAGCAAGAAAATATGTTAATCCTGATGGAAGGCATCTTTATAAAGAAACTGATGCTTACAAGAGTAACATGAAAGAAACTGGTAATGCAGTACGTTCAATCTTTGGAGTTGTCTGATGGCTATATTAAAATATGATGATAGAACTGGACGGGGTACTGGTTACGGTATGCCTAACGGTGATAATGATGTTAGGGAACTTCAAATGTTTCTTAACGATTATGGCTATACCGACCCGCCTATTGATGAAGACGGCAAGTTTGGTCCGGGAACTAAGAACGCTGTTATTTATTTTCAAAACCAAATGGGAATACAAGGAGATGGCATAGTTGGTAATGATACTCGTAGTTATATGCAGTCTACTGTTACTGATAAGCAGGGCATGATAGGTGAGTTAGTTGATTCTTATGATTTAACAACTGGTTCTGTTGATGGTTTAATGGAGATGCTTGGCGATAAGTTGGTAGTTACTAATTTAGATGCTGTTTTAGATGATGCTGGTTTTAGTCGTCAAACTTTAGAAAATAAATTTAATAATGCGTCTATTGCTAGTGAAGATAAAGAAGTTGAATTTGATATTGGGACTATTGTAGAAGATGCATTTCAAGATGCTTTTTACCCAACAACAAATGACGGAACTGAAGAAGAAACTGAAGAAGAAACTCAAGATGAAACTCAAGATGATATACCTGAACCTGAAGTTAATGAAGATAAAGAAAAATTCATACGCGACTTAGGTGAAGTTGGTATAAGCGCTGC
>TARA_R110002020_G_scaffold475930_1_pt1 | contig 17266 bp, 12 predicted proteins | sample TARA_R110002020 | Tara Oceans TARA_R110002020 (sample SAMEA4396489) | marine metagenome | biome: Westerlies Biome; feature: [MES] marine water layer (ENVO:01000295) within the mesopelagic zone...; material: water (ENVO:00002006), including particulate matter (ENVO:01000060) such... | reverse complement strand
CAACGAGCCTCTGAGGGAATTCCCCCTCGGTAGTTTCGTTTTCAGTTATGATTGAAAAATGATCCACATCTTCGTCAAGAGATATACCATTCGCGATAAGCTCATCCACGTCGCCATTTTCGGCAGTTGCGTCATACTGAGCCTGCGCGAATTCGTATGCAGCAGGATCCATATAGGAAGAGTCTTCATTTGTTGCATCAACTAAAGTGCCATCAACTAGAGTTTCATTAATATCACCAGTTTGATCTGCTACCATTTTATCCTGCCATTCAGAAGGGGCTAGATTTTGGTAAAAAGATTGTTTGGAATATACAAAAAGAGCCTCGGATAGGGCAGATTCAGGATCATCAGGATTATAAAAATTATTCTGCATATCTGACTCAGGATAATAGTCAGGTAATTCCACTGAATAATAATACCCATCTGGATTCTCAGGCCTTTCTTCAGATTGATTGTATTTAAATTCTTGAATTATTACACCGTATTCATTTTTCCACTTCCTTATGGGTGTAACCTTATCTATCGCTTCAGCTTCCTCACCCTCCTGAACACGAACCTCCTTCTCAACATGACTATTTAAAATTTTCTCCGCACTAGTCAGGGTATCTGTAGTTTCCATCCACACCCAATTTTCTTCCATGGCCTGCGATGGAGAAGCCTCATCATCAAAACTATAGATCTTCCACTCGCCTTTATCAGTAGCACCATCTTCATCCACTCTTTTAATTCTATAGCGGTACTTTATTCCTTCCGGGAGGGGCATCCCAAACATTAATGGAGGGCTATAGTTGATCTCATAGTCTCCAGATTCGCCACCAAACTTAGACTTATTTGAGGTGAGGTTTGGTCGAGGAGATTCCCTGCGCCTAGAAACCCCAATATCTACAAAAAGCCATGGCCTTTTGTGATCCGCTTTTTTCACAATGCCTTCATAATCATTACTCATTCTTGCGGCTTCATTCTCTGAGGCCTTTGAATTTAGTGATGAAGGGGAAAGTCTGGAAACATGTGTTCTTATTACATCTTTATTCTTATTTATATCTTTTAAGGTAAAGAATAAGCCCTTGCCAGAAACCTCATATACAGTATCAGGTTTTACTTCATAGCTTTTATCAAGTAAATAAAATGCAGGTTTTTCATTAATTTCGCTCGGGGAGTATACAATTTTTCCTCTAAAGTTTTTGCTTTGGCTTATAGCTTCGCTTCTAAGTTTAACCACATCGCCAACATTTACATTTACGCTTTGTAGGTTAGCCTGCCTAAAACCAGAGGGCTGCTCCCCTTTACCGGAGAGAGGTCTAGTTATTGCAAAGCGTTCTTTTTCTTTTAGATAATTTTTAGTCCAAAGAGAATCTAACGATAGAGAAAGATCTTGATCAATGATAACATCTTCCCCATCAAAAATGAGTCTACTCGGCTCTGATACAGGAAATAAAACCGGATTTAGCTCTTCTCTGGTAAAGCTTCTGTTAGAAATTCCTTGCAGATAAATAGAGTCTCCAAGGGTTCTGGTGCTATCTATACGATCTACAATATATAGATCGCTATCGGATGTTTCCGGGGGAATTAACCTGCGCCACTTACTAGATTCAACATCAAGCAACTCAAGCCCACCCAACGGCCTATTAGATAAATATAAATCTTCTATTTGTTGTCTTGAGGCATCAGATAAATCAGTTCTCTCCTTCTCTGAGGGTTCATTAGCCACTCTTAATAAAGATCTATTTTCATACAGGTAATCAATATTTTTATACATCTCATCCCGGGAAGACTTTTCAAGAATCTCAACCTTCGACCCAACAACTATTTCTTCTGGTCTAATTAAGTATTGGACTCTGTCCACTGCCCTCAAAGATGGATCGCTCACCCTTTGCAAAAATGATGACACTCTTTCTCGACCATGAATTAGGTTCGCTCGGATCCTGTCCACAATCTCGTTAACTTTCATTTCCTCCGGTGTAGGTAGAATAGTTTCGGATGCCCTTTCATCCATAAACAAAATCTCATCTTTGGAGATGAGATGAACTGTCCCATCATTATCAGTAAACTCTATGACCTCCTCTGATACTTTTTCCCAAACGGCTGACCTCTGGATGTTCCCCTCAACATCTATTCGATTAACTTGTTGATCTACCGTAGGAGGAAGTAAATGAGGTCTTTCCGCATCTTTACCAAGAAGGAAATCTATTGGAGACCAGAATTTAGATATAGTTTTCTTTGCTTCTGTATTCTCTTCAAATAAAGCAGGAATGTAATTTGTAATTCTGCCTTTAAGAACTTTTCCGGCCATAAACTTCTTTGGGTTTTTCATATACCTTTCGAGAGCAGCCAGAGCTTTTATTCCTTTTTCTCCCGGCATATCAACTATAGGAGTATCTTCTGTTATTACTTCTACTATAGAAGTATCTAATATTAAATATGATATTGACCCTTCATCCTCAATTGCATTGATGTACGGAACAGAATCATACCCCTCTTTTAGTAACTCTTTTTGTCGGCTTTTTAGGTTTTGAATCAGATAAAGTGCAGTCATATCCGATTGATCTCTTTCGTCCAGCATTTTTCCTTCTGGGCGATATTCCTTTTTTGGAGTAATCACAAGTTCGTGTACTGTTCGTCTCTCATCCCTAACCGCAGTTGGGCCTCCCCTCGCCCGTTCAGATTCTCTGGCTACACCCATTCGATCTTGAGCTGATTTCCTTGTGCCTACATGAAATGGTTTTCCTTTTCTTAATACTAAATTTACATCTCCGCCATGATATAAAATTTCACCCCGCGGTTTTCCGCCCTCAAATGTAGTTGCATAGGTGCTGGCAATATCTCTTACTTCTTCCGTTCTACGTGCGAATGTAGTCTGATCCTGCATAGCCGCAGCAGTTCCCTTGCGACCGCCTAGACGTCTTCTGGTTTTTGCAATATCCAGTTCTTGTGTATTGACTTCGGAGGCCTGACGCTGCCTATATGCCTCCCTCTCCTCTGGATCACCGATAGATGGCTCAATTGGTACGTCATGCCAAAGTCTGCCCTTATGTGTTTTGGCCTTTAGCGTTAATGTAATTTCAGGGGAAATGTATTCCCACTTACTTTTAAATTCTTTTTGTTGTTTATCAGTAAGCTTTGCATAAGCAGCGCCAAACTCTTCAGCTTTTGCATCTTGCTTATCAATACCCCACTTTCTATTCTTCCACACCTTCTCATTTTTGTCCCACCTTAAAAAGGGTATAAGAGATTTGGGGATACCATCGCCTGATTCATTTGCTTTTAATACTTTATCAATTTTTGGTGGAGAGCTAAATCCGTTAATTACATTTTCTGTTTTATCTGAAAAAAGTAATTTTGCCGTTGTCCCATCTATATTTAATAAAGCCTGCTGAGATGACAATGGAAGATCACCTATATTAACAGTTACAGATTTACCGTCTTTAGCCTTTATTTCAATATACCCTCTTAGTGGTATACCATACTTACTAAATAAATTTAAAACGCTATCTCTTAATTCTTTTTGCTGTTCTGGGGTTCGGTTCTCTCCTTTATCCCAGTTATTTACACGGCTTCCACTTTTTATATTGAATTTATTTTTAATAACATCAAGCTCAGTGGTAGCTAATATTGCTATATCCGAACTAAAATCTTGAATCCCAATAAGTTGGTCATCAGAATTATAAGCCTCCAAAATACCGGGTTGTGTTTCTGTGGATCTAACAACAACCTGAGTTACCTTTTGACCCGCCCATGTACCAGCTTTTCTAACAGTGGTTTTCTTTTTCTCAAGAACATAGCGTCCGTCAGGAGAGGCATACTGTGGTCTTAAATCTTGCCACTTTGATAATACTTTCTTTTCCTCTGCGGAGAGTTTATCTTTTTTCTTCTTTGAAAGCTCCTTCCCCTTTTCAACCCCATCTCTTTTGGCAAGCCTGTCATGGATTTTTTCTATAATTGCTGAGATTTGAGGAGGCTCCTGAAAGGCCGCTTTTATCTGATTGGCAATATCATTTTTTAATTGAGTGGAAGTTCTTCCTTTCGGATCCCAAGCTAAAACTTCATCACTTTTCGTGTCTATAAGCTGCTTCAATGGTCTAGGAACAAACTCAGTTTTTTTATCTTTTGTGAGCTTGGCCTGCCTTTTTGAATGCTTATCCTTGGCAACACGATTCTCTATATCAATGTAATGATTTTCTAACTTTATTCCTTTGCTGTCTTCTGTGGGGATACCTCGCTTATTAAACGAAACCTCACCATTAATCATCTTGATAAGAAAATCTGCCGATTCAGCCGCAGACTGGTCTAGCTTCTTGCCCGTCCATTTTTTTATAGGCATGTGCCAAATCTCAGAACCCACGGAAAGAACCTCGGGTTTAACTTTGGACGGATCTGCTAATGCCCAATCAGCTATAAATCTATTCTCTTCTTCTCTGCCTACCCCAACAAATTTTTCTCCAGACACCCTTCCCGGAAGCCCTAAATTAAGTAGATTAAGAAGATCCCATTTTTTAACCTCTTGCTCTTTTGTTAAAAATTCAAAAGCCTTTTGGTATCTCTTTTTTAGGATGGATTTCCTTTTATCAGTTTCCTCGCTACGTCGAGCCAGACTCAATGTACTTAACTGTTTAAGTTCCTGTGCCGTAAAAGGTCTTCTGTCTGCTACAGAAGCAAGGTCTTTATATATATCTTCTATCTTCCTATCGGCAGTTTCAACCCCAACCTCCACAGCTAAAGATTTTAATTCTTTAAAAGTTATTTGACCCTGCTCTAGAGCCTCTTTAGAATTTACATTTGCGGGGGCAAGTTTTCTCCATGACCCATCATCAAGCTCCATGGTGTCACGAATCAAAATTGCAGCATCTTCTTCCGTCTGAATTTGTTCAAGAACTACTTTGCGATCTTCTTGTTTCTGTTTATCCTTTTTCTCAGAGGCTAACCGATCATCGGCTGCCTCTTGGATTAACCCAAGAGTTCCTGTTGGGGTTTCACCCCTTCCTCTTGCCTGTTGGCCGGTTATAGCCATTAACTCTGCTATAACTTCAAGCCCTCTCTCATTTAGTGCTGGATTATCCTCTAAAGCCATCCAAACCTTACGTTTAGCGTCCTCGTATTCTGGGTGTCCATCTGGACTCTTATTATCCACTCCAAACGAATGCTCAAAATCAGCCATTATTGCAAGGTTTAATTCCAACTCTGCAGGACTAACAATATTAATATAATCTTCATTGGTTTGATTTTCTAGATCATTCCATTTATCTCTTGCCAGCATCCATGCCTTCTTCAGTGATTTAAGACGCTTATTAATTTCTCTTTTTATGGCATTAAATTCTTCTGAATTCATCTGCACCTCAACCTCAGGGGCTTTAGCAGATTGTTCTTTACCTAAATAAGAATTTATAGCCGCTACCAACTTTTCGGGGCCAACAGTGGGGGAAATGCCAAGAAATTGAAAAAGACCCGCATCGCGCAACCTTTTAACCAACAGGGCTTTTGCGCCTTTGATTTTTTTATTATCTTTATCGAATTGGGGAGTATCAGCAAGGATTTCAGACACCCTTTTTTGTAATAATTCCTTTGCCTGACGATCCTTTTCTTTGCTCTCTTCAACTACCCCTAAACGAGAAACTCCGGTGATTGTCGTTTGTAGACCACCTTCTTTATCACCCATTAATGGAGCGTGTTGTCTCAACCCCTCTATAATATTCAGTAGTCTCTTAGTTTCACTAATGTCGCCGCGATTGAAGGCATCCCGAACACGACTATATAGCACTTCAGGAATAATCTTAGTGATTGGCCCCATATTTATCTTCCACGGGCGACCAGCGCGAATCTCTTCGATTCTGATATTGTCTTTCGTTCTACCTACTCCACCAGTATCAATATCATGTTGAGCGGCCTCCATAGCAAACACCCTCAATCGAATTTGGGCAATCGCTAAATCTTCCATAATATTTCTTAAACCAGCATTACCCTCTACAGATAACTCCTCTCCAGTAGGGGAAAACCTTGCCTTATTATAAAGAGCACCTAGACGATCAACTTCTTTAGTCTGACGATCATATGCACCATCTAAATCTTTTTGTGCTCTAGACTTATCGCGAGGAGCTATATCAGCTTCTTCCAATACACCAGCTTCACCCGGATCCATAACCATTCCCGGCCTACGGACAGGAATGCCATAATCTTCTAATCCTGTGGTTTGCACTACGTTTTGAGCTTCATCCTGAACAGTCAGATCACCCGTTTGGGCGTACAATGGATCACGGCGGCTCGTATCCTGCCCCGCTCTTCTTCGTAAAATAGTGCGTCTCTTTAGCTCTGCTCTGGCTCCGGCCTCACCTAAAGCTAGAGACTGTGCCTCCAAAGGATCAGTTACACGTAAAGCATCTCTAGCCTCTTCAGTTGTTTTTTCAGTTTCAGTGAGTACACGTTCCTCACCTACTGGGGGAGGTGTATAATCTAGCCCTTGCCTTCTTCCACCAACAGCAGCAAGTGGGCCTAAGAAGAAACCAACAGAAGCTCCAGCAGCGGCTGACTCCCTAAAATCTTCACTAGCAAGAATCTCTTGCATATCAAGACCACGACTAGAGACATAATCAACTGTCATTTGTTCTATAATATTTTGGAAGGCTTCAGTTGTTCCTTCTGCTACTCCCAACTTCATTGATCCGGAAAGGGCTCTTTTCCATTTCGGCTTCATGACTTCCCTAGAGAGAAAACTTCCATAATCTCTACCCAGTCCCATAGCCCTTATTGCTTTAGAGAACGGAAGGGTTTCAAGAAAAGCAATTGGTATTCCGGCGCCTAATGCTGCTTTAAAATGTGGGTCTCCAGTTTGGGCTAGAGCGGAGCTATAAACTTCACCGGCTCCAAGAATGTAACTTGTAGCTAAAAAAGTACCCAATCCGGCTTGTGGCCCCGCAAGGGAAGCAATAGCGGTAAGTCCGAATTGCGTAACTAATTGTGGAGCCTGTTTCGCGAGATTATATAGCCCATACTTGAGCACACCGCCCACACTCTCAACTTCATCCATTCTAGTTGGAATAGACATTTCGCGTTCTATATCATATATTTCAACACCAGTGCTTAATGTTCTATTCCACGACTCCCAATCCCACTTATCTGCAGCTTCATTGGCCCCCATAGAGCGCAGATATTCAGATCCAATACCACGGAAGAATTGACCAGTCATTTCCTTGGTCTGCTCTGTACCAATATTAAAAGCTTTTCCTAAATCACCAAGGAACCCAGATGCTTCTTCACCACCTGTAAACATAGGCTCGGGTATAGGCGCGGCGCGAGATGGCCCTCCGAGTGTGGCTGCTCCACCAATAATTGGTGGTGGAGTAAATTTGGGAAATGTCACTGCCATTTATAAAAGCCCCTGTTGCGCTAAAGCATCTTGAGCCGCTCGTTGCACTGCTGCGGTATTGGCCCCTGATGTCATTTCAGAAAATTTTTGTAGTGCTACGTCTTGGGGAAATCTGCTCAAGAGATTACTTATGATGGAAGCAAACTGCGATAAAGCCTCGTCATACCCAAGATTATTTATGTCATAACTCTGAATCCTATCTTTTCTAGTGTTCGCCCAATCAGTAATCCAAGATTCATCTTCTGCAATTGCTGCGTTAGCCTCCTCGTTAGAAACGGTCGGTGTAGGAAAATTAAATCTAGGATTGGGTGTATATGGTATACCCCTATCAATTCCTGCCGCTTCTTCGGATCTTTCTTTGGCTTTGGCTCCACTATATTTTGACTGGGGATCATAGGAAAGATCCTCCGTATTAGGCATTGGCTTATTGCCCCATTCCTTAATATCATGGTATCGGCGACCGGGATATGTTTCTTTTTGGAGAGCAATAAGCTCCTCCCTTAATGCAGCTTCTACCCGCGCTCGTTCAGCCCCACCAAGTTTTGCTTTTTCTATATCTTCTTTAGTGAGATTTCCCTCGACCATGGATGCAGCTTTTTCCACTCTACTGGAATTTATAGCTTTAATAAGCCCCTGAACATCGACCAAATCACCTGCTCTCACTCCAAACTGATCTCCTTCACCGGGGCTTCCTACAGCCCTATCTATTAAACCAGTCATTCCAAAATTTACTCCACCCTGAGAATCTCGTAACGGTGCAGTCCCTATATCCACCATCTGCTCCAACGTAAACCCTAATTTATCTCTATGGGGAAATTCCTGATCGCTTGGTGTTGGTGCAGATTTATATTTATACTCCACGCCAACAGAGCGGAAATAATCCTTTCTCGCTCTTTCAACATCTTCCCAAGCTTTGTCAATAGCGTTATCAAGTTCAGTCCAATCATGTCCCGGCATTGTAAGATTCGCATCCTCCCCTGCCAAAGCATCTGCAACTACATCACTAGAACCTGACGTTATAGGCTTATACCTATGACCAATCAGTGTTGAGTAAAGACCACTCGCATTTTTATAAGACTCTAAATATGCTTTTTGAGCCGCAGTCAACTGAGCCGCTTGGGATGACGCTAATCTATCTTCCGCCTTTTGCTCCGCTTGGTACATAAGCCCACCGAGAAGCATCCCACTTTCTTTAACTCCGGCTCCTGCAGTTTGAAGGCCTTTAGACCAATTGAACTTAGCCATGAGCAATCTCCTCTTCTGGTGCTCTGTAACCCATCTTAGATGCTACCTTATCTGGGTATTTTCCTCTTAAAATAGACTGAGCCAATCTGACTGGCTGTTGAGGATCCATTCCGGGGTCGCCAAGCTCTCCATATCTTTCTATAGCATAAATAAGGGCTTCCCCTTGCATCTGCTCTTGAGATTCATCATTACCTTTGTACATTATTTCTTCATGAAGAGCTATTTCTGCAAGATTATTTATTAATTCAGCAGCCACTCCAATCAATATATCTCTTGAAACATTAACCCCAGCTTCACCGGCTGCCACAACTTCCTTGTTAACCATCTGGCCTGCAATATTACCGAGAGTCTTTTCAAGATTATCCTGACCGGATCTTATTTTATTTACAATAGTGTCATAACCGTCACCCCACACAAAATCTAACATTGATCCAAGAAGCTGATCAACTTGTCCCTCTTCTTCTGGGGTAATATCCGGAAGTTCATCTGCAGCCTCCCCTCCCATAGCTTGAGACATCATATCCCCTTCCTCTTCAATAGGTCTCCCCATTGGGATATCCATTGGTCTATTTATAGGCTTCTCTGGCATTATGTGTACCTCTTCAATGGATCATTTCCTGAAAGCATACCCTGACCAGAAGACCCTAAAATAGAAGGTGACTGACCAGATGCAACTCTTGGTGATCTCATGAATGTAGTGTCAGTAGATTGTCTTCCAAATCCGGGTTCACTAAAACTTTTTGATGCCATTTGAAAGCCGCTTGGGGATGATGGCAGTGATGGCCCTTGTCTAAAAAAAGGCGAATCTGGTGATAAATCAGCGATCTCTGTAGATCCGGGAGCGAAGCCTGCATAAGTCCGATTTATATCGAATTGTCTCTTAGACTCGGCTAGAGCATCTTCCTCGCTAGTGTCTAATGCCGCACCAAGTGTCGATAATCCTGTACCCAACAGACTGGAGAATGCCATTAATGACATAGCTGGAGAATCTTTCATGGCAGACTTAATAAAATTAAAAATACCAGTTCCCTGCGAAACGCCTGCAATATTACCTGCGCCTGCGGCTCCTCCGCTCAGAGACGACAATGCTGATCCGGTTCCTGTCATTTTTCCGGCAGCTCCCACACTAGCAGGGATTCCACTTACGGAAGTTCCCGCAGCTGCGGCAGACCCGCCTCCAAATATTGAACTACCTATTGTTTTAGCGCCACTGGAAAAATTTCCCCATGAGAACATATTTCCACCCGCTGCTCCTAGAGTGGATCCAAAAGCCGCCGTACCCATATACAAACCGGCAGCTAAAAGCAACAGTGTTCCGATTTTTTTCACAAGACTTTTTCTTGATTTAGACTTGCTAACTGGTTTTCGCATAGATTTAACAACGCTTCCCATATATCACTCCTGCGGGAGAACGAATGTATCCCCAATTCGTACAACTCCCATTCTTTCATAAAGTTTTTTTGTTCTTTCCGTGTCACCAATCCCAGAAGTTGTGCCTAACATAATCTCTTTAACACCCGGATTATTCTTAGCCCAACTGATAAATCTACGCATAAGATTAGCACCCGCCCCCTTTCCATTCTCTGTAACATAAAAAAATAAATCAGAAGCCTGCTTTCTTCTTGAGTACCACAATTGATGAGTAACCCCTATTAATGCACCTTCAATCTTTCCATCCACTTCTGCAATAACTACAAAATGCTCTGCAGACAAAATACAAATCTGAATATTGGTTCTTAACGTTTTGGGGTCTAACTTAACAGTGTGTGAAATAGATTTAGAATGTGCTTCTTTTACTAAATTAATTATTCCAGATATATCTTTATTTTCAGCCTTACGAATCACTTATTTAAAATTACCTCTGCCAATCATAGAACCAAGACGGAAGTTGCGGTAAAGCACCCATTGTCCAGTTCACAGCGCCTGCATCCATTCCCGGTGTGGTTGCAATTTTGCTTATCCAATCTCCATATTTGCCCCATGCTCCAAATTGATTGTTCATGTATTGCAATTGAGCATCCATTTCCTTACCCATTTGAGAAAGCATACGTTTATAATGATAATCATTAGCCATTTGTCTTTCTGAATTAGTGGCACCAGTATTATAATAAAGATTTTCTTGCAACGCGGCGACTTCAGCTTGGGCAATAGGAAGTGCCACAGATAGCAATGCATTCATAACAGCCTCATGCGCTATAGAACTATTTACAATTCCTCTCTTTTGCATTTCCTGAAGCGCCCTAGTCTGAGCCATTTTAAATAAATCACTATTTGTATTAATAATATCTCTGAGTCGGTTACTTAATACCATGTCATCAGTAAATTCAGCCATTTGCATTGGCTGAATTCCGGGTGCTACATAAACAGAAGAAGATCTTTGGTCTCCATGGCCTTTTGAAGATTCATAAACAACCCCCTTACTAACTTCTGGATCATAATCTTTTAAATAGGAAAGATATGCGTCATAATCCCCACCTGTTTTAGATTTAAAATCCTGCCATCCCTGCGCCCCTTTGGGTCTATTTGCCGCTATATTTGCTCTAACATCTTCGGCCTTTTTTTCTTCAGTGCTCATTTGAGCATATCTAGCTAATAATTCAGGTTGATTTTTATACCAATATTGAAAGCCGGGGCCGTTTGGATCAATTGGAGATCCTGTTCTTGTGCCACCGCCATAAGTTACAAAATTCCCTCTCGGTGCAGTGGTCTCATAATAGTTACCCTTTTGGTTCCAAAATGATCCGGGGTCTCCACCAAAAAGTCCTTCTTTTCCACCAATATTAGCTGTGCCAATTAAACCTCCCAACCCTCCAGTAGAGCGACTAAGGGCGCCTTGACCAAATCCGGGTTTGAAACCTTTATCTGAGGCAAACTTAACCCCTTCAGGACTTGAATAAAATGCCCTGCTAGCTGCCGCTTGTTGGTCTGTAGGAACAAACTTTTTTAAACCTTTTTCAGTTCCCTCTGTTCCAACTGCCCCAGTTCTTTGTTTAGACTTGACTTCATTTAACCTTTCGGTGAATTCCTTCCACTTTACATTGTTCTCATGCTGACCAGAACCATATTCAAAATCAGTGTCATAAACATCTGCTATCCCAAGACCTTTGGCATGGTTAATAACCTCTTGCCTGTCTCTGTTTATTTGATCTTGCTCTCTCTTCATAGCCGCACCGAACGCTTCTTGAAGTTCGTGAAATCTACTGTCACCATATTTAAGTGTAGACATTTCTGCCTGTATCTGTAATGCCGTCTTAGCCATTCTTATCTCCTAACCCCTCTTGGTGAAAAATCTACGACAGCACCCTGCAATGTAATTGGTTTATCGTAAATAGAACTATTTGCTATAATTAATCCCATGTTCATTCCTATACCATTTATCTTTACGCGCTCAGAAGCAATAACGGTAATCCCAGTATTGCTATTACTGATATCATCTTGATTCCATTCATCTGCAGAGACTGAAACAGAATAGGAACTAGAAACCGGAGATGTTTTGGGTGAAAATGTTCCACCAAAATCATAAGTGGGGGTAACAGTTAATGTAGTAGATGTATCTGCATTAATTTCTAAATTTAATTCTCTGAATCTTTTTCTAGCACCCGGTGAATCATAATGATAATAAGCAGTTCTTACAAAAGAATCTACAGTGGCCCCATCAAAACTTGTCCCTGAATCAATCCTTCTCACATAACCATCCTCAAACCCTCCGTACAAAACCTCAAATCCATTTGCATCTTCAGCAGAGGCGGTACATTTGATTTGGTCAGCCAAAGTAAAAGGCATTAAACCTTGGTTTCTTTTGTTAATAAATGTCATCTCAACACCAGTTTTATCATCAAAAAATAAACGATACTGGTTCTTTCCCCTAACCCTTAAAGAAGCTACGGCATTATCTTTTTTAGATTGAATATAAGGATCGATTTTGTCAGAAGCAACAGCAGACTGAAAGTCACCAAAATACTGCACTGTAAATATTGAGCTTATTCCTCGATCATCTAAGAAAAATGTCTGATCCATTTTTTGTAAGGTATATGGAATTGCTCCTGCACCTGCATGGAACTTTCTCATCTCCCAATCTGCGGCACTGGCTCCATATAACATATAGGCATCATTTCTGGTAAACACAGACATTACATTATTAACTTCTGTTGAAAACCCGCTTACAGTATCACCAACTGCAAGCTCTGAAGCGCCTGTAGTTACACTCCATTCATTTGGAGCGGTAAGACTAGAATGTTGAATAGATCCATTAGGAAAGGAATAAAAAAGATGATTCTGATGCACCGCAACATGCTCTGGGGTGTCAGTGTCCATACCAGAAACATTTTTTATAAATGTTGTTCCGTCGTAGGAAAATCCCTTATCTACAGTATTGACCCCATACATGCTAAAGCCACTGGTTTCTCCTCTAAAATTATGATTAGCAAACTCATACGTCCCTCCGGGCTGTATAGTTTGTTCATATTGAGTTCCATCTGCCTTGGCTATATTTCTTTCAGTAGGCATACTTGCGCCATTAACAGTAGCATGATCAACCCCGTTAACGTTTATAGTTTCAGAATTAGTCCATGTCCCGGTATTATTCTTTAAAGATATATACCCCTCTGCATCCCCTCCATCTATCGTTCCAGTAGTTATCCTAACACTGGTTACTGTGGCTGTCTGACCAGAACTGGCTCCCTCTATTTCAGTTCCTTCACCAATTTCTATAGATCCTGAGTTGAATGTAAGCAGTGGAACCTGCAAGTCTTCATCATCTTCAAATATTCCGGTAATATTAATTAAAACCATAGAGCCTTTTGCGCCTGAATTCCAAGACCCGCTATAAGTAATACCCATTAAATCACCTTGAGCACCACTAGTAGCACCTTTTATTGTAGTTGGTGTTCCTGTGTTTCCGGGAGCAGGCTCTCCGTCAAGGGAAGTTCCATCAAAATTAAGCGCGCTTCCTAAATCTATTTCACTCCACCCGGTTGTGGTTGTTTTGTACATCCCTGCGGTAGCGCCGCCAGTTTTGTTCCTAAATCCATACACATCCCCATTAAACACCCAAACGCCTAACACTGCCCCCTCTCCGGGGACTACATCTATAATGTTTCTTTGATCCTCAATAGCAGTTCTAAGTTCAGTTACCAAAGACGAGTCTACGGTTGCATCTCTTAATACTGGAGGCCCATCAGAGAATGAAGTGGCATAAAGCCCCATTATCCTATCCTATAGACCATTAATTGCCCATACCATAAAAGCAAATTCTGACTACTGCCATCCCCATGTTTTATTCTGGCGTAAACATCTGTATAAGTTGTATGACCAGTAGTATCAATTATTCCAGACATTTGAAAATTACCTACGTCATTTTGATTGCCTAAATATTGGACAGACTTAAATGCAGGAGAGTCAACAGTGGATCCGCCGGTATTATCGGTGGATATCATTGCTGTCCAAGCGATATTTGTAGCTGTTGCTGCCTGTTTTAGTGATAAAGCGCAACTGACAGCAAAAAATCCTTTATCATAGATTCTTATTTGATCGTTTGCATAATCTGCATCTGTGCCTACGGTTGTTGCAGTAACAGTTCCAGTATCCTGCGCCACATCAGATCCAGATGATCCTAATGACCAGTCTATTGTAGCAGTTGTTGCATTGGCTACAGCTTGAACGGCAGGAGTTCCATCACCCGCTGCATTATTTATACATGCATAGCCGCCCATTCCAGACTCTGTAAATTGCCTAACCATCTGAGCAGTAATAGCTCCAGTGGTATTGTTTGCAAAACTAGTGCCTGTTAGATAAGCCCTTGTTTGTCTTAACGCTGTTGGTGTTCCCATTATCCATACTCCACATTGAATGCAGCGCCGAATGCGCTATCTTTATTTAGAAAAAACATAGTCTCCCCGTCTTGAAGCGTACCACTGACTACAGTAAAATATATATATCCCTCAGCATTTGAATTTGAGAATGATCCTGCATTAGAATCACCAGTAATATCTTCAATGCTAACTTGTAGTATAGATCCTATTGCACCACTGGTTTCACCCTTTACCATATCACCTATGGATGGTATTTGCATATCAAACGCAGTGCTGAATGCGCTGTTAAAAACAGAATCATATGCTCTCCCTAATGTAAATGGAATTCTATAGTAAGTAATTTGAGAAGGAAGGGTTCTTCCATCAAATCTTTCGTAACCATCTATTCTTCTATATCTGCCACGAATATCAATTTCAAAATTCTTAGCAGCTACTAACTCCCCCGGCTGAAGCGCAAGAGAAGGATCAACCATATTAACGCCACCCTCAAATGGGAAATATGTAGACTCTAATCTAGAAGGAACAATATTTCTATTTCGTAATTTACTCATTCTGCCCTCACTACAAAATTAAAAGCATCTTGAGCAGAAGAAAATCTTCTATTCTTTTGTCTAGGCAATTGATCAGCCTCAAGCTTATCTAACAAATCTTCAAATTCCGCCAATGATCCCGCCATAATTTCAGGAGCATCTTCATTTTCTGCATAGTACATCTTTGCTCTAGCGATAATTATTTTATGAAATCTTGGTGGAATGGCAGATATATCTGCATCGTCAGATAACACAACGGGAACCTTCCAATATTCAGCTTTAACTACAGTTGCAGAACTTGGTGTAGGATAAAAATCTAAGGAATTATTAGGTTGTACTGAAAATACTTCAGGAATATCGGAATCAACTGTTCCATATTTATAATTCTCCCTGTATTCATTCCAAGGTTCATACTCCAAAATCTGATAAGATTCAGACGTTGGATCCCACACCACAGAACCTAAATTCCAGTTCCCTAAATCAGAAGGAAAGCTCCCTCCGGTTCCAGTAACAGTTCCAGTGTTTGTAGTAGAAAGAGTAGCTGTTCCTGTAATAGTGGTCATGGTTGCTGTATCCCAAAGGAAATCCCAATCAAACCACCTACTTTGTATATCTTGATCAGCCTGCTTTACATACCTCACGACAGCATTCTCTTCTTCCGAAAGAGTGGATGCAGTCACTGAAGATGGCCCTGTTCCCGGGATGCCAACATCCCTAGCCATGTCTTGACATAATTGTAAGTATGTACTCATTTAATATTTCTCAATATATCTTCGACCACGTTTTTCGGATTAATATGAGCGGCGCACATAGCGCCACCAGTTTCTTTGTCTCTATTACAAGTTTCAAATCCATAGTGCATTTTATGACACGGGAAACAATAATCTGGATAATCATCAGGCCCGAGGGCAGTCGTATTTTTCCAATGTTTAGATAAGTTTTCATGAGAAGAGTGTGACAACATTACCGTCTTATGACACTTTAAAGTTGAGGCTGCATTCAACACCCCTGTTTCGGGGCCAACTACAACATTACAAACATCTAAAAAGGCAAGAGTTTCCCTAATGCTCCACTTTCCCGATTTGGTAATTACTCTTTTCTCATTTTCCCAACCAACTTCCAGAAGCTCACAAAGTTCATCACCAACAGTTACAAAAGACACATCTCTATTTGACGATAATATTCTGGCTATAACCGAGTCAGTCCAAGGATAAACTTTATGAACTGATGATCCTGACAAAACCCAAAGCACTAAATATTTAGATTTTATTTTTTTCCTTTTGGATCTAGCCCTTTTCATTTCATTCCACGTTGGATAAAACTTAGGAAGAAACTTGTGAGGAAGTCCTGCTATATCATGAGTCCTTTCCATATAATTCACATTATACTTCGCATGAATTTCTTCTTTGGAAAGTGTATAGTCAGGAGAGGCCTCAACCCTAACCTTTTCTCCACGTATCATTTCAAGCCTTTGCGGGGCTAATAAAAGTCCTTTTTCTATAGACTCAGAAAGTTGAATAAACTTATCAAAACATTTAGACATTTCTTCCCAATACTCTGTAAGACAGTCATTAGGAATTTGATCAGTTTCCTGAACCAAAAGTTCGTCAACATTAGGGTCACTTTCAAGAATTTCTTTTCCGCGCTCACTAACGTTTACACAAACCCTATAACCATCTTCTTTCAACAGAGGAAACAAGGAAGCCACCTGAATCATGTCCCCCATACCACCGTACCTTACAATACAAACTGTTTTCTGTTGCCTCTTGCCCCCAAAATCATCAGGGGTTAATTGATCCCACTCTTTTTTAGGTAATTCTATAATCTTCAATTAAAATTCAAGGTTCCAAGATCCAACCATTTCTCCCTCAACATTAGCCATGTTATTGGAAGACTTTTGTGACCTCATAAACTCCTCTGTCCTCTCGTCTGACATCTCTTTCATAGTGTAATAGCCTCGACCTGCTGCAGTCGAATGACCGTAAGACTCTTTAGGTGAAGTAGGTATAACCCTCCCACCAACATATGCTGTAATCATATTAATCTTAGACATAATTCCTCCAAAGGAATGGGGGGAGAAAACTCCCCCCGACCTTATTTATTAGTCAAAAGTGAATTTACCACGGTCAGTGGAAATACTCTTTTTGACAACCCCTATAGGCATCTGGTTAGGGCCATGTGAATCAAGAGCTAATGAAGCAGTAGACTCTTTCGCCACATGATCTAAAAAAGATAGACCATTTGCGGGGATTTTACCGCTTTCCGCGGTGTGCTTATTACTAGCCATAATATCCTCCTAGTACCAAAGAACCGATACATAACCGTAG
>TARA_R110002020_G_scaffold199798_1_pt1 | contig 17270 bp, 32 predicted proteins | sample TARA_R110002020 | Tara Oceans TARA_R110002020 (sample SAMEA4396489) | marine metagenome | biome: Westerlies Biome; feature: [MES] marine water layer (ENVO:01000295) within the mesopelagic zone...; material: water (ENVO:00002006), including particulate matter (ENVO:01000060) such... | reverse complement strand
CTTGTTTCTGTTGTCTCTATAACAAATTCTACATTATGTCCATCAACTGTATTAAATAAATCTGTTACAAACTCAAATTCTAATATTGTATTTGTAGTGCCTGATGTGTGGTCTAATTCAGATATAACTTCATTTGTACCTGCTTTCCTTAATCTAACTGTAAACTGTTTTGTATTGACAGATGGTGTTACAGTCCATTTGACTTTCATCTTTTCAATGTCTTGGCCATTATTTAATATACCTGTTTGAAATCTAAATATACCCCCATCAAATACAGGTGCAAAGCCTGTAAAACTATCAGGAGGATTTTGTGTTGTACTATTGTCAAAGAATTGTGTAACATCACCTGTAAAACTTTGTATCTTATCTACTACTATTAAATTAGTATTTGTTTCATTTGTAGGTGTTACTCCTATCTCTCCTTTGTTTCTATGTAGCCACATATATATATTAGAAAAGAATCCTGTTGTTTTAAAAAAGTCATCAGTAAAGTTTACATCTATTTCCGCATCTTGTTCTATTACTTTAATAATATCTATAATTCTTAATGCAGGTTTTAAATCAGTAAACTGAAAACCTTTAGTTGTTCCTAATCTTTGATTTACTCCTGAGCCACCACTATCAGCTTGACTTCCACTGTAATATAAGTTTCTTGTCGTATCACTTCTAGCTTGACTTGTTAAAACTCCTCCAGCTCCACTATCATATATAAATCTTTGTGTATGTGATATTAAAGGATATATAATATGAGGCACTGATACTGATTGGCCATTCAATACATTAACAAAACTTTGCAATCCTAGTTTTACCTTCACTGCATTATAATCGTGATTAAATTGTGAAAAATCTAAACTACTTAGCTTTCTGTCTTTTACACGATCTTTAAGCTGTATCGTCTGACCATAAAAAGTGATGTTATAACTTTCAGGTACATTGTTTTTAAGTTTGACACCATTCATAACAATATACCCTGCCTTAAAAGGCTTATAGTTTAATTCTAGTATTGCATCTAGTTTTGAGTTAGCATCAAATATACCATTAGGTATTGCATCGGATATTAAGTCTCTTCTATAATAATGTTTGAATAGTTTATTGTTTACGCTTGTGGCAGGTAAATTAAATGTCTTTGTAAAGTCTGTAAATATTTTTTCTATATCTCTTATATCTTGTATCGTTTGTGTAAGCGTGATTTGCTCATCTTCAAATAAATCTAAATGCTGAAAGTTTATATCAGTTATAAGATTTATCTCGTTCCATTTTCTAAATGTATTCTCCCAAAGAGTTTCTGTCAAATTCCAAATATCCGGATTTGGGTCAGGACTATCTAAAAGAATACTCGGTATTGCAAGGCCTACTTGATTCATTATCTTATAGTGTTTAGTTTATCGTATGCAAATTTAAATTCAAGTGTATAGTTTGATAATCTATCATTCAAGCTAGTTTTAAAAGTAACTTGTTTGTTTTGTGGTATAATAGGTAGTTGTTGATTGTCTTTGAATATCCAACATCTAGGAGACATTAGTAATTCTTCTATGACCTGATTATAACTATCGTTTACATATCCTGTGTTTACTACAATCTTTTCTCTTCCCATTATGTTCCTTGTCTTGTATTGGTGATTGTTTACAGAATATGTCGCACCTGTTGTAAGTGTATTGGCCTTATACTCTTCTCTTTCTATGTCTATACTTTCTACTGACTTTAAGAAAAAGTTTACTCTTTGCAAGGCTCCAAACCTATTAACAAATGTTACAGGTAAGTTTGTAAACTTCTCACAATGTTGTTCTTCTACTTTTATTGTTTCTGTACTTCCACCTGTTACTATATCTACACTTGTTAATGTAGCTGTTGTACTTGTTGCATATTCTATTGCTGTGTTTGTAGTATCTATTGCTGTACCTACTGTCACGCTAGATACTGTTGAACTACCGCTTTTAAAGTTTACAGTAGTTGCACCAGTCAAAGTATCTGATCCTGAATTTATACTTAGGTTAGCTAATACAGGAATCTTTAGTATCTCTTGACTTTCTCTAAATATAGTGTCATTAGACATCAGCTTAGTTGTACTACCCTTGAAAGCACTAAGTGATAATGTTGTTGCACTATTAGTTTGTGTTTCTGTAGTAAACCCATCTTCAAAATAACCCACACCATCAAAAGCTAACATATTAGTTGTAATTGCATCTAAGGCTGTGCCTGATGAGTTTCTTGGTGTTGCAACTGTCTTGACCCAAACATTAAGGCCATTGTTTCCAAACGTACCGCTAAAGCTGTAGTTTATATAATCTTTTATAAGCTCACCTATCTCAAATATTACAAAGTTATTATTAGATACTTCATTCTTTCTTAACTGATATGTTATATCAGGACTTGCTTGATATGTACCACTAAATATTGATATATTAAGATTGCAGTCAGCTAGGTTAGTGTTTGCTACTTTTATATATACCGGTGAGTTTATGTTTACTTTAAATATTGCCATCTTCTATTGTTTTTTCTGCATCGTTTACAAATGCTGCTATTAGTTCTTTAGGTAGTGTTTTAAATCTTGCTTCAAAAGGTTTTGTAAAAAATAAACTAGGTCTAATACCTTGTTCAAATATTGTCTTAGCTATTGCAAAGTTTAATCCTTTTCTGTTTGCAAACCTACCTCCATTTTGTCTTGGTGCTATTCCTTTTCTGACAGTCCACTTATCAAATGCTTTAGCAGGTGGCCTTTTGTTTGTATATTTGAAAGGTGTGTTATATTTTTTCTTTGTACCTGAAACACCTTGATCTTGATAAGCTCCATATTCATCCATTAGGAATTGTAATATAAAACCTGAATTATCTGATAGTATCTTATAGTCTAAAGAATTATATAAGGCCTTAGAAACATTTTTCTTTTTCTTTGTTAAGTTGCTTCTTGATTGCTGTATCACATACTTTGCAAAATTGTTTAATATGTCTCTTGTATCTTGAAATTCCATTAACAACTACTTATATCATTATCTATTAGTATATCCATTGTTGCTGCCCATCCAGCTAATCTGTTTTCAAACCTTTCATAAAAAGGCTCACAACTAGGATCGCCCTCTAATTGATATTTTGTTGTATATAATGAGCCTCCTCTAAGCAGAAGTATAATTCTGTTTAATACTGATAATTGAGTGTTGAGTATATCTTGTTCATTATCACTACCTACAAATATATCTGTCTCTGCATCTTTGTATTCATTTACAATATCCATAGCCATAATAGTTATGTTAAAGGATAATGTTTGTTCTTGAGCTGTTACACTATTTACTATAATATGTGCTAAAGGAAATATTGTTTGTTTGTTTAAATCTATTTGTGTTATATCACCAGTTGTTACAGAGTTCACATTACTATCATTTAATAGATTAGCTTTAATTGTTTCTGTTACTTGGTAAAAACCTCTTATACCTTGATTGCTCATCTCATTTTACTTTTTAATTGTTTTGATTCTATGTCGCTTTTTTCTTTCATAAATGTTAGCATAGTTAAACATTTGTGTACATTCAATTCAGTGATATACTCAAGTCTTCTAATATCCCCTTGAGAGAGTGCATAAATTGATTGATACCATCCCCATTTTTGTCCAAATTGTGCGAGAGCTGTGTATGTATCTCCCTGTTCTGTTCCAAATAAACTGTCATAATCTTCGACAAGTCTATTCCTAAACGATAAAAAAAAAACATAGACCCAAACACAATACTCATTGGCATATCTTTATATACCTCCTGACCTTTAGCTGTGTAATCTTCTATTTGATATTTACCCTTGTATGTCTTTTTTATTGGCCTATATAAAACAGCCATAGCCTTTTCCGTTTGTTCCCAGTTTCCTAAATAAGTATCAAGATCAACATACTCACCCAAAGTCATATCGTCTAAGTTTGGTATAAAGCCATACTCTACACCATTCATTGTAAATCTATTTATAAGCACTGGCTTCTGTTCAAACATATCTGCAAGTATTGATGTGATTCTATGAACATCTTTAGCTTTCATTTTGTAAGCCTCTTTAAGTTCTATTCCACAAAATATCTCTATCATTTTACTAGCTAAATAGTTTTCATCAGTATTGTCTTTTTGTAACTCTACGAACTTTTGATATTGACTTAGTTTGATTTCTGACAAATCATTAGGTACACTTATTTTAACTCTCATATATATATATCGAAATCTAAAGTGGATTTTTGACAAAAAAAAAGGAGGCCCTTTTGAGACCTCCTATCACTCGGTTACCACGAAAAAAATTAACCAAAAATATAACAACTAATAGTCCGAGTGTATACTATAAATACATTAACTGTAACCATACTCCTAACCAAAAGAAAGTGGATAGTATTAATGCTTTGATAAAAAATTTTAAATCTTTCATTGTTTTGTTTTTAAAATCTATTTTGTAATCTTTGTTTTAACTTTGCGCCTACCTTTATAGATTGGATTGCTTCCTCTCTTGATAAACCTAGTTGTTTAATTTTTTGCTGTATTTGTTTTTCTGTTATTTTCATAATGTTTTGTTTTTAATTAAAGGGGGTTGGGTGCATCCTTCCCCCTTTTTCTTTTTTATTTTTTAGTGTTTTCGCACCGAGCAAATGACACTTGCTTCTGTTTTAATTATACATACGAATCTACAACTTTATTTTGGAATAATTAACATTTTTTAATAAATATTTTATCTACCTCTGTTATCTTATTGCATATTTACCCTTGTTTGGGTTTTGTAAGGCCATCATTAATGAGTATCTAGCAGCATCAATGCAGTCAGGATGTATCTGACCTGATGGTTTCTGTATGTTGTTTCCCTCTTTGTCTTTATCCCATACATATCCTTGTAATTCTTTTATAAGATTCTTAGACCTAGATGTTACATAAACTTCGTTTTGATTTATAAGGTTGATTCCATATATAACAGAGTCTCTACCTTTAGTTACAGGAAATATTCTATGGCCATAGTTTCTCAGCTCTTGTATTGACTTAGGCTCTGCACTATCTGCGTATATATGTTCTAAAACTCTATTCTCTGTTAAGAAATTACTTATGTCTCTATTGAGCATTCCTTTTCTATAAAGTAGCTCATCAAATATATAAGCATTGTTCCATTTGTATAACCTTATGTAGGTTGTAGGATCAACAGAATAACCAAAGTCAAGACCTGCACATAAAAGCCTAGCATCATCAGGTATCTTATCAATAGACTTCCAATCAGGAATACAAGCACCCTCTAAACTACCTATCTCTCCAAGTCCATATACTTTCCACCAGTTAGCCCAATATGTAGATGTCTTAGCTTTTACTTTAGCTTTCTCTATTTCTTTTACTATAGATTTCGGTAAGCTGTTATTGTCTTTGTATGTAAGTGTTAAAAAGTCTGTATCTTCTTGGCCTATCAATTCTTTATCTACCCAAAACAAATTAGTTGGATTATAGTCAAGCCATATATTACCTGATGTTCTTACAGCTAGTTGCTGATATGCTTCAAAGTTAATATTGTTACACTCATTAATAAATAAGTCTGTTCTCCTTGCGCCTCTTAATTTGTCAGGTTGATCTGTGCTAAAGAATTCTATATAGCTATAGGTGCTGAATTCGTATTTTAAGATACTTCTATTGAACTTTCTTTCATCGTACCTATTCAAGGCCTTCATTATGTTTAGAAAGTCTTTTAAAGCGCCTCTTCTTAAATGAGGTATTGATTCCGCTACTACACTGATTTCTTTGTGTGGGTTTCTACAAGCATAGTCTATAAGTATTAAAAGGACTGCGATAGTTTTACCTGCAGAACTCCCCCCCCTTATAATTCTAGTTCTTTGATTTAATGATCTGAGTTTTGTAAGAGCTGTAGTCTTAGTAAACATTAGTCAATGAATATTGGTTGGTCATCGTTGATATGAATGTCTTTAGTTTCTTTTGGTTTGCCATACCTGTAGCCCATATATAAATTTAAAGCTCTTATATCTCCTTTATCAATTAATACTTTTAGTTTCTCTATAACCTGTTCATTGTCTATTATTAAATCAAGTTTTTCTATAAGGTCTTTTTCTATTTGTTTAGGTTTTCTACCTGCACCTATTCTTTTGCCTCCATTATTTATTCTTTTATCCATAATTGAAAAAACATTGATTAATCAATCTTTTGTATATCTATATATCGAAAAATAAATCAAATTTTAGTTAGCCTGTATTTCTTTTTGTTCTATCTCATCTATAATCTTTACTATTTTATCTATGTTTTCGTTGTTAAGATGATTAGCTTTTAATTTTACAAACTCTCTTTTAGATTTATTGTTCACACCTTTGTTTGATTTTGTAAGCTGTGTTAGCCACTTACCTATCTTTGTATTGTATTGTACATTCGTTTCAAAAGTATTTACTGCGTGTAGAACAGATGAATGACTTGATGTCTTTCCTTGTGATTCAAAGAACTCTGCTATTTGTTGCAGTTTCATCTTTTCATATTTGTATAGTACCCAAGCTAGTAAAGATCGTACCTCGACTGTTTCTATCTTTCTTGTGTTTTCAAATACATCTAGCTTTGTTATCTTCTTGATTCTGTTTGCTATCTTTATTGCTTTATTCATATAAATAATCTTTTTTGTTGTTTATGTATATTAATTCGTTTCTGTGCAGCTTCAAAGTATTCTTTGTCAATTTCGTACCCTGTTAAATCATATCCAAGATTGTGACAAGCTATTGCAATAGAGCCACTACCCAAATGTGTATCAAGTATTTTATCACCCTCTTTTGCATAATTCATTAACAGCCACTCGTATAGTTTGACTGGTTTTTGTGTAGGATGTATTTTACCTCCACTTTGCTTGTGTTCTTTTTGCACCTTAAAAATATTATAAGTAAATAGTTTTGCAGGTTTTTTTAATCCCATACTTACCCAAGCATATTCAAGAGTAGCAAAATTTGGTAGTGGTTGTTCTTTATTCCAACATAAAAAGTATTCACTCGGTGGTAACTCAAAATTGTTTGCACCCCATATTATTTGATTCTTTGACACCCTAAATAACTCATCAAAATATTCTTGCTTTGGTTTCTCATTGTTCCAATTTTTATCTACATCACCAAATGTAAAAACTTTTGAATTACCACCATCTTTTCTTTTATATCTTTCTAAACCATAAGGAGGATCAACAATAGCCAAGTCAAATTGATTATCTGACATTTCTTTCATTGCCTCCATACAGTCTTGATTATAAATGTTTATCATTTTGATAATGACCTATAATCATTTAAATATACCTCTAATAAAGGGCGAAAGTCTACAATCGAGCTGACTGCTAAATGTCCTGTCTTTGCCATCTTTTCATATTGTTTTAAAAGATATTTAACAGCACCTCTATCTTTATTGGCTTTGTTGAATGCAACATTTATAAATTCTCTTACACAATATGCAGTTACCTTTTTCTTGCCATATTTTTCATATAGATCTGAAAGATTGTGTAATAAGTATTTACTAAAATTAAAATCTTCTATCTTAGCCGTGCCTTTTTTAAATTGTTTATTGTGCTGCTTGAAAAATATATTAATAACATTACCTACTGAAACATTATTAGAATTACTTGTGTAAGCATCATAAACTATCTTATAGTCTTTGTTGTGTTTTGCAAATGCTTTTAAATAGTCAAACATACTCCAAGCCTTATTGCCATTGTTTAAACTAATAATACAGTCAAGATGTTCCTTAGCTTCTTTTGTGTTTACCCAGTTTACAATATATGCTGGTATGGTTTTTTGTTTTAACAATTTTGCACACTCTATTCTATGATGACCCTCTAGAACATCGCCTGATTTTGATATTACTATTGGCATCATCCACCCATACTCAATAAGTTTTGAGCTAAAATTGTTAGTGTGTGTTTCGTGCATATCTCTATTTAATGATGACATTTTTAATTTGTCAATTGAATAAGAAGGATTAAATAATCCTGTTTTTATATTTATTGTTTTCATATTATTTTGTTTTTAAATTTATTTTAATGTTAAAGTATTCCTTGTAATATATAATTATCTAAGTCGTGGCCTTGTATAAAAAACTTCTCAAATACATCTATGGCCTCTAATGTTTTTCTTTTACCCTCTAAGTAAAACTCTTCACTACATTCCCAAACACCTATATCTAAACTACCTTTGTCTATAACCAGGAATGTGAAATCTTCATAAGACCTGTTGTATAGATGACAGTATAAATAACATTGTACATCATAAGAATATTTCTTTGCTGAATAAGGGAAACCCTTTATGTCTGTTGTTGTCTTTATGTCTATGATACCTTTTTTACTTAGTACATCTGCTTTACCTCTAAATGGATATCCGTGTATCGTATCTATTGCAGATACTTCAAACTCACAGTCTGTTATGTATTTCAGAGCTTGTTCATTCTTTAAAAAAGCATCAGCTATTCTTTCTGCATTTTCTCTTTCTGATCTTGTGTATACTAATCCGTATTTATCTTTGGCTTCTCTATATGCTTTTGAATTTTTACTAGATACATTTACAAAGAGCTGTTCTTGGAATTTATCAGGCTCAAGTATTGACATATGTATAAGCCTACCATCTCTTAATGGCTGTGTTTCTTTACTGCCATACTTTGTTACAAACTTATATGTTTTTGGACTTGATAAGAGTAATTTTAAAGATGAACTACTTAGGACTAGCTGTGATAACTCTCCATAATAAAAATCATCATCTACCATTTTTTTTAACAAGTCTTGCTTGTTGTACTCGTTTCCGTCTAAAAGTTGTATCGTTTTCATAATCTTGTTTTATTAGTTTTGTTTCTATATCGTTTGTGTATTCATACATCTCATTAAGACATTTTATATAATTGCCTATCTCTTTCTTTCTTGTATCATTTGCTTTTTCAAATGCAGATGTCATAGCCTCACCTAAATAATTAAAGTGTGCTTCAAACTTTTGCTTTGCTTTTATGTCCATTGTTCTAACATCAAAAAGAAACATAAGCACATAAAGAATATTATAAGTGCTAACTTTAAGGTCTGATATGTTACCTCATCTTTCTTAGGGTTTCTACCTTGATTACTTCGATACTGTCTTTGTTCCTTCATTTCTATATATTTTATATTACTCTCTTTTCTTGTATATCCTATTTCATAAAAATAATTATCATTTAGATATTCTAGATATTTATTTTTTCTTGATTTCATATCCAAGCTGTGTTAATATTGATTTATGTTTTTCTACATAGTTTATGACTTCTTGTTCTTTTTGAATTTTTTTTCTGCAATAGTCCATTACTTGATTTTCTATTGCATTGTGATTGTTTTTTGCCATTGTTTTATTTTTTTAGTTCTACAATATAGTGAAAATAATTAACAATATGCAATAACTATACCTTATGCACGATACTTGCCATATCCTCTGTGAGTAGATAGACCTTTTTAAGTAGCTTCTTTTTTGTCCATAGTGTAGTATCTGGACAGTATAATTCTTTTATTGGTGGCATCTCTAGATAGTTAATCCAATATAGATATGTACCTTTAGGGTCAGATACAAAGTACAGCTTAACGATCTCACTATCCATTCCCATTAGCTTATCGTACTTATATTTTTCTAGTAGTTTGTCTTTGTAGTATTTATTTCTGAACTTCATTTCCATTACGCACTTATGGCCTTTTGGTGTTTTGCCTATTGCGTCGTAGTGTTCGTACTTTCCCTTACTCCATTCAAGATTCCAATCCTCAAACTCATTAAGAAAACTTACTACAGTTCTTTCAAACTTATTTATAGTCTCTAGACCCATTCTTGTAAATAGTATTAATATCGTTTATCCATTGATTCCAATGTCTTGGTGTGCAAGAGCAAGGAATATAGTATGAGTGTTGATGGTACTTACTGTGTAAAGATGCTATAAGCTCTTGTTCCTCTTTATTAATAGTGCTGCTTTTTACAGACTTAAATTCTGTCCAAGAGTCGTACTCTTTCTTATTTAGTTTAATCCATTTCTTGTCTGCCATTTCTAGTTATGTTGTTTAAGTATTCTCTTCTGTCATCACATCCACAGTCCTCATAGCCAAGTTTATTTGCTATCCAAGTTGCTATTGCTTTACCTTGACCAAAAGTTACGATTTTTATTATTGTTTCTAATTTGTCTCCTAGTTTCATAATTTTTTTAATTCTTTTTGATAGGCTTGAGCTGCTTCTTGAGGAGTTTTAAAAATTCCTAAATATATTCTTTTTTTATTAATAAAAATTTGTGCCTCATATTTTTTTCCATTTTGATAAACTCCTGTATATCCAACTTTGTTTTTGCTATCTTTGGATAAGTTTTCTCTATGACTTAATATTTGTAAATTATATAAACAATCATTTGTTGGATTGTTATCTATATGGTCTACGACTTTTGTGTAGCGATTAGGTTTAAAATTTAGAAAAGTAATAGCCATCCAAACTGCTATTGAGGTTTGTTTTTGAAACTTATTTTGATAAAGACGTACTCTTTTTCTGTTAGAATTAGATTGTAAATATTTTGTTTTATTGGTTCCTCGATAATTTATGTTTTTTACTCTGCCTAAATTACTGACTTGATAATTTTTAAACTCTGGTATATCTTTCCAAACTTCAATTCCTAATCTGCTTAAAAACGAATGTATCATATAAGTTCTTTTAGTTTTGATTTTACTTTTGTGTATGTATTGTATAAGCTGTAGTATGATATGTCTGTCTTTCTTGATAATTCACTTATGCTTATTCCTTGACGCTCTATTATTTCATATACTGTTCTATCGTACCAAAATATTTGTTTTAGAGCTACTTGTATTTTCTCGTATGCCTCAACATAGTTTACCTCATTGGTATCAGATATTTGTATGCCCTCAAGGTCTGTAAAAGTATATTTAAGTTTCTTTCGCATCAGATCAACATACAAACCTCTAAGTATTCTAAAACAATAGTAATAGTTTATGTCCTCACCATAGCTAAAATCCACACCCTTTTTTGTGTTTCGTATTAATAGGACATATAATTCTTGAACAATATCTTGTACCTCAGTTTCTCTAAGACCTCCGAAAGACCTAGTGATGTCTAACCACTTTGTATGTCTATCGTATGCCTTTTCTACTTGAGTTTTCAAAATGGGAAGTTAAGCTGTTCTATTACTGATTTATTAATTGCGCTTTGTTCTCCGATCTTGTACCCTACATTATTAGGTATGCTTTGTAATAATAATGGTGAATCGAATCCTGTAGGTTTTGTACCTGTGTCGTGATCTTTTATTTTCTTACAATGCAGCTCTGTATATATCCATCTGCTATCGTGTTGTGTCAGTCTGTGTATAGAATAAAAGTCATCTGTTCTGTTTCCAAAAACATTCCCACCCTCAACATCAGACATTGCAAGAGGTAAAGGATGGCCAGAGAACTCGTGATTAGCTGGGTATCTTTTTCTAAAAGCCTCAGTAACCGAGTGCATAATTAACCATAGACCTACATCATATTTCTTTACAAAGATTCTAAAGTCAGTCATACACTCGTATAAATATTCATAAGCATTACTGTGTTTCATCATACCTTTATTCTTTTTTAAACTGTTGATTGGATCAATAATCAAGCAGTCAAATTTGTATTGTGGGTACACAACCTCACATAAAGATAGTAAATCTAAATAATCATAGTTCTTTTCGCAGTCAATAAATTTAAAATGCTCATAAACAAACTCTGAATGTTTGTCTAATTCTTCTTCAGATATTTTATTAATCGGCTTAGCTGCTTTGAACTCTATGAGCTTTCTTATAAGAGAGTAAGGCTCATTCTCAGAACTAAACACCAGGAACTTTACCTTATGCTTCATTGCAAAGAGTAACATAAAATAAATTATGATTGAGGTCTTACCTACATTTGCGTGTCCAGCGAAACAAGTAACATTTCTTTTGAATCGAATAACATTGTCTATGTCATCTATTCCTAACTTTGGAGCTTCTTTGAGTATTCCTTTTCGTATCTTATCTACCTTATCTAGCTCGTCTCCAAAGTTTATTAACATTATTCTTTCTGTAGTTTTTCTAATTCAAATTTTAAGTGATCTATTGCTTTCTTTAAACATTCGTTAGGTGTTTTGTGTTTTCTATATGCTCTTAGTATATAGGTACAAGCAGTTCCTAAATTATAGTTAAGGTCAAAGTTCTCTACAACCTCACGAGCTGTATATCCATTTTTACCATTATAATATTCAGGAGTTTTTATTTTTGATACAGTTTTATAACTACCAAACTGTTCATCGTATCCTTTAGAATGGTAGGTCATTAGCTAACTGTTTGTCATCTTTAGGTACAGCATAACTTTCTCTACCTTTATTCTGGTCTTGCAGAGTAACCTCATTGTTGTATTGTATTTTCCAACCTTGTATAGAATTAAAGTATTTTACCTGACCTTTGTCATTTGTCCACTCTCTGCCTCTTATGTTTATGAATACCTTAATTTCATCACCTGTGTTATAGGTATCAAGTAAACTACATTTATCTTTAACAAACTCCACTAATATATTTTGTGGGTATTGGTCTTTTGTTATTACTACAAGCTCTCTTTTTGTAAAGCCTTTTGCACCAAACTCTTGGGTTTGTCCTATTTGTTTTATTGTTCCTGTTATTTCCATATTATTTATCTATTATATTAAAGTATTTATTTGTTAGTGTGGCCACTTCATCTTGTGTTATTTTACCAGCTATATATGCTTGTGATGCTTCCTTGAAAGCAACCTGTAGTAATATACTTCTACCTGTATCTAGTCTAGCTTGATATTTATTGTCTTGTTTTTTTTCATAGTTATTATACAATGGTTTTTTAAAATCTTGTTTTGCTAGAACTATTTTCCAACCATTCTTTTGTTGCACATAATCGTATTCTATGTAGTCTCCATTTGCAACACTTAATTCACTTGTGTAAAGTAAACCTTTATGTTTAGTTGTAGTTACCTCATAGGTATATATATCGTTTTTGTTCCCAAATGGTTTTCTATCAAGTTTATGTATTTCTTTTATTTCTGCTTTGTAATTCATTGTTTTATTTTAAATGTTCTTCTAATTGTCTATCAGATGCTATTTTGTTTTTATTCATTACTAATCTGATTTTTATTTGTAAATCTTTATTATCTCTTTTAAGTTCATTGTATAGCTTAATCAAAGTGTTTACTTTCTTACCTAAAAAATCTAATCTGTTGTTTAGTTCGTCTATGTTAGGAGATACTGACATACTTTTCGTTGTTTAAGTTTATAGTAGTATCTACTTCTTTTTTATCAACGATACAGTCTATATGTTGTATTATTGATTCTATACTTACACTTCCTTTTTTATATTGTTTTAAGAAAGTTGTTAATAGTGCTAATTGTATTTTATTCATAATGTTTTGTTTTGCTGTACAAGTTAATTATAAATTGTTAATAATCCTAAAAAAAAAGGGAGTAAATTAATGCTCCCCTTTTAAAAACAAAACGCTTACCGAAGTTGGTAAGAACTCACAAAGATAATCTTTTATTCTCTTTTTCTAAAAGGTTTTTGTATTTATCTACCATTTCTTCAAGATCACTAACAGAATACTTTACTGTTTTCTTAGATAGATTGTAGAGATATTTAGGTAGGTCAGGTTTCTTTTTTTCTAATGCTAGGCTATAGACATACTGCCTGCCATATCTGAATCTATTATCGAATCTACTTTGTGGCCATACATTGTCCTCGTGCCACCTGGTACTCATTTCTTTGCGAGATATAAAATGCCCTGCATCTACTTCGCTGTAGTGATGTTTATTACCAGATGTTATGCAAGTAACAAAGCCTTTTTTGTCTGCATTTTTTTTTCGTATGTATTCTGAGAATATTCTGTCTAGTTTATTTATAAGACCTTTACGAGATATTTTTTTAGGCATATACAAATATATTTAAATTCAAAAGAAAAGAAAGAAAAAGAGTAAAAAGAAAGAAAAGAAAAAGCCTCCTAAGAAAAACAAAATATCTAAGTACCTGATCCAAGTGCCGTCCATCTTTATTAGGTTGCACAAGTTTAGCTATAAGCAAAGACAAATATATAAATTTATTTTATCTACCTTGACCTTTATATCTTTTTAAATAATTCTTACTTGATTTTACTTTACTGCTTTTTGATTTTGCGTGTATGCCTTTTCTCTTTTTAGAGGTTGTTTTGTATATATGTACACTAGCTTTTTTAGCCATTACTTTTTATTTTTTCAAAAGACCTGCCACCAAAATATGCACCTAAAGTAACTGTTAAACTTGTAGTGAGTAGAGCTTGATTGCTTTGACTTATTTCAAAATTAATCCACCCAGCATCAATAAAAACCATTATTACACTTGATACTACTAAGAATATTAAAACCATAGGTCTTACATTACGACTTAACCAACTATCGCTTTTTGAATCTGCAACCCATCTTGTACTAATTTCTTGCATCTCTTTAGTTTGTTGTTCAAATAACATTTGTTGTAATCTTATTTTATCTTGTGTAGGTATCTTAGCTTTACCTATCTCTGCAATAGCCTCTTTAGGACTTGTAACACCCTTTAATACATTACCTAATGTTGGGTTTACTATACTTGCAGCTCCGAACAATAGCTTACCTACTGTACTCTCTGCAAATTTTTTCTTTGGTTTACTCATTACTAATTAATTTATATTCTTTTCTAGCGTCATAAGATGGACATTCTTTTTTGTCAGTAAAATCTTTATGACCATATACTATTGCTGATGGATGTGTTTGTTTTAAATCAGATAACAGATCGTGTAAAGTTTCAGTTTGTTCAGGTGTTCTTGTATCTTTCCAATCTTTCATATTTTTGTCCATACCCCCTATATAACAAACACCTATGCTATCTCTATTGTGTCCTGCACAATGTGCGCCTATTTTCTCTACAGGCCTACCTTCTTGTAAAGTTCCATCTAGCTTTATAACATAATGATAACCACAGTCAGACCATCCATTACCTTTAACGTGCCACTCTCTTATGTCATTAACATCAAAGTTTTTGTACTCAGGTGTTGCAGAACAGTGTACTATAAGTTTATTTATTTTTCTCATAGACGATAGTTAATACCAATACTTGAGTTAAATATTTCTGTATCCCAAAAACGAGTGTATTCTCCTTCAATAAATATTCCAAACCTATTTAGTTTAACACCTATAATTGCACCAGCTTGAAAATCTTCCCATTGTTCTAGCTCACTATCTTTTCTTAAACCACCTTTGCCCCAGTTGTTACGATTCATATAAGAATACTGTTCATCTCCTTGTACGTATTTGTGATATGGTGGCAAATAACTTCCGTATATGTGAGACCAGAATCTACTTCTTGCATAATAAAAATCAAATCCAACGACAGGTGATATAACACCAAATCCATCTAGCTCATCCCATATCTCATTATTATATCTATTCATTAAGTCTCCAAATATTTCTTGTCTAAATTGTATATCTGAGTAGCTTACTATGTTGCCATCACTATCTTTCCATATCCAATCATATCTTTCTTCGCCTGTATTAATATCTGTGTATTTGGTAAAGTGATCTGTGTAACCATATAAAAACCCAAGCGTGTACCAAGCGTTAGCAGGGTACTCTATTTCTTCACCCGTAGGGCTTACATAAATAGCAGTTTCATTTAGCCATATTTCTATTGGATTGTACCCGTAAGCAGTTTGATGTGTTCTGTACATACCGCCTACACTAATACTAAATTTGTTGCCTATTGGTAATCTAAATCTTACTTCTCCAGATTGATATTTAAAACCAACATTACCTTGTTCTCTTTGTTCTAGCTTTACAATATGATACTTACCTGTATGCCTTAAAAAGTATCGTGAGTTTGTAAATTCTTCTCCTCTTTCTCTTTCCCTTTCATAATGGAATAAATATTCAAAACCCTTTACTGCTGCTGTAGGTGCAGATAGACCTATCATATTTTCTGTTCCGTCTATATAGTTTTGTTTTATCTCATAATCAAACCTCGCTAATCTTCTAATACCTATTCCTATACGATAATCAGGCTTATAATATTCTGTTACATCAATAACTTTAGGAATATCATATAAATTATTATCACTTGGTCTTTCTACAAAATAATCTTTTCTAGTATTTTCGTAAGCATTAGACATATCACCTGCTATATAAACAGTTGAGTATTTAAATACATTGTCATATACTTTTTTAAATATTTGTGCATCTATGTTGCTTATAAAAAGTAAAGCTAGTATTGTTATTAGTTTATTCATATCTAAAATTTATTTTCAATTAATTTATCTATCTGTTTTTCTAATCGTGTTTTGTAATCGTCAGGCATTTTAAGTGTGATACCTGCTTCTATTCTGTATATTTCTTTACCATTATTAAACAGTATAAGAGTTGGAAGAAACTCTATTTGGTCATCTATAAAATAATCCTCGTGCTTTGAGTTTTCAAAATCAAAGACATAGGTATTATGTTCTCTATATTCTTTTAGAGATATTTCTTGTACAAAATCAGCTTTAAAAAGAACAACACTAATATTTTCTTTATAGTATTGACTACTGACAGTTGATGCAAATAGGACAGTTAATAGGACACATATTTTATCTTTTAAGTTCATAAATTCGTTCTTCTATTTTCTCAACAGTTTCTTTAATTTCCTTTACATCTTCTTGGATGTTCTCTACCTGTTGTTGAGTTAAATCAATTTGAGATCGTATGAGCTTATCTTTAAATTCTATTTCTTTGTCAGATACAGGAAACTTAGGTAATTCCTTAGCTTCTGCTATATCAGCGACTAGAACAAAATACATACTTGCAAGTGATATTGCACCACCTACAATTATACCTATTGTCTTTAAATCAAGTTTTACTTGTGTTTCCTCATTTATTACTTTGCTCATCGTTCTCTATTTCTTGAATAGAGCCATCGTTTAGATCAATATTTATTTTGCCATACTTTTCTTCTAGCTTTTTCATATTTTTATGAAAGTCTCCTTGAGTTTCAATATTATCTTTAACAAGATTATTCATCTCTGCTTTAAAGATTTCTCTTTGCTCATACTTTTGACCTATTGCTATATAGTTTTTTGTTTTACTATCTAACAACTCTTTAATGTACTCTAATTCTGATTGTTCTAATTTTTTACTCATAATTTTATATTTTAATCAAATATACTAAATTACCAATTTGGTCGTAATAAAATGTCTGTTGGATTTTCTTGTTTGTCTATTTGACCTGAAAGATTGCTTTTCATAGAATCTACATCTAGTCCAGCTTCAAGCCAT
>TARA_R110002020_G_scaffold400596_2_pt1 | contig 17271 bp, 18 predicted proteins | sample TARA_R110002020 | Tara Oceans TARA_R110002020 (sample SAMEA4396489) | marine metagenome | biome: Westerlies Biome; feature: [MES] marine water layer (ENVO:01000295) within the mesopelagic zone...; material: water (ENVO:00002006), including particulate matter (ENVO:01000060) such... | reverse complement strand
CCCCGCCGGGCCCGAAGCCCAGTTGCGTGCCCAGCCGCTCCGCCACATCACCCGAGACTTCGACAATGGCGGCCTCGATCATGACCTGCTTGGGGCGCTGGTCCAGTGCGGCAATGAGGCTGGACGCTTCTTCGATCTGGCGCGAAGTGCCGCGGATCACGATGGAGTTCGTCTCGGTGGAGGCCTGGATCGACACTTCGGGCGCGGGGCCGGACGGCGCCAGCGGGGTATCCCCATCGACGGCCTCTGCGACCGGGTTCACGATGTCCGCGCCCCCCTGAAGCGTATTTGAGACAATGTCCGCGACGATTTCGGCATCACCGTATCTGAGCGCGTAAAGATGTGTCCGCTTTTGTGCCTGCGGATTGTTGCGCGGCGCGGAATCTAGATCACGGGCCAGTTGCCGGATCTGGCTGATGTCACGCTCCGTCCCACGTACCAGCAGCACGTTCGATGCGGCGTCTACGGATATCCTCGCGCCCGTGCCGGACGTGCCCAGCACTTCGTTCATGGCCTGTGCGACGGTCGCGGCCTCGGCATAGGTGAAACGGATGACTTCCGTGCGCTCTTCCTCAGGGGTGTCAAAGGTTTTGGCGATGTTCACGATGCGGTCGACGTTGGCCTGTGTGTCGGTGATGATGATGGCGTTGGGGTCGGTCAGCGCCTCGATATAGCCGGTCTGGGCGACCAGCGGCCGAAGGACGCGCACGGCTTCGGAGGAGGGCAGACGGTCAAGCGGGACAAGTTTCGTCACCACATCCTGATCGCCCGCGCGGCCACCGGGCGGAGTGGTCCCGCCTTTGGCGACAGATTGGTTTTCGGGAACGATCTCCCACGTCACGCCGCTTTCGACGGCGACGAAGCCCCGCACGCGCAACATCGACTGAAACAGCGACCAGACACCGGCCTGCGTGAGGGGCTGTGCAGAAATCACCGTGACGTTTCCGGTCAGATTGGGATCCACGATCAGCGTACGCGCGGTGATCTCGGACACCTGTTCCGCAAGAACCGACACTTCGGCATTGCGCAGATTAACCACGAATTCCGCCTTTGTGTCTTCCAACGGGGCGGATTGCGCCAGTACTGCGGCGGGGAGCCACAACAAGGAAAACAGGATAATGGCGCCAAGTCTATGCATCGCTATCTCTCATACTGATCACCTCAACGGAAAGGTCAGCAACAAAGCCCGACCGTTCCGCACAACTTCCAATCTGGCAATTCCTGACGCGGCGACATCGTCGTACAGCTGTTTGTCGCTGTTTAGGTCACCCACGGCCTCTCCGTTCAGTCGGGTTATCACATCGCCGGGCTTTAACCCAGCTAAAGTAACGCCGATGTTGGGATCTGCCTTAACCCTGTATCCATTTTCCACCAGTTCCACCCCGACACTGTCCATCGCCGCCTGCGGATTTTGCGTAATCCTGTCGCGCCATTGGTTGATGTAGTCCTCGGTTGTCTCGGGCGGTGGCATATCACGCAAATCGATGGAGCCATTGCCGGGGACGAGCATGTCGGCAAGGCGCGCGAAAGGATCGGGCGATGCGTCGGGAGAGCTATTGATCTCGGCTGGTCGCTCTGTGTCTTGTGCGCCTTCTATCCCGGCGAAGCCAACAATCAGCAAGGTGCCCTCTGCGCTGAGCGTGACCGTATCTGTATTGATCGCGACGAGTTCCGCCGAAGACACCATTTCACCCACCCTGAACACCGCGGTCTTTCCGGCCACCGACAGAAACGCACGTGACTGCGCCGGATCTGGATCGACCAGAACACCCCGCAGCGTGACATCGAGTTGTCTGGCGGTTGCGGTCGGTGTCGGTGCTGCGACAGGCGTAACGATCTGTCCGAAGGGGGCAAGTTGTGTGATACCGTCGATGTCCTGCGGTAGTGCCGGGGTGTCGCGGTTGATCGCCAGCTCGACGCTTCGGGGCAGAACCGCCGTGTGCCCGCCCAAATGCCAGCCCAACCGAAGCGCCGAAAGTGCGACGGAGGCACAAAGCAGGAGGGCAACAGCCGCCACCAGTGCCCAAAGACGGCCCGATGTCATTGCGCCAACTCGGTGAGTGCAAGATATCCGGTCAGCGATACAAGCGTCGCATCCGGTCCGGCGGCAGCGTCCGCCACGCGCACCGTAACAGCGCTCAAGCCGGTGTTCGGCAGCGCACGCGCCTCTTGCCGCACCGCCCAATCTATGTCGAGCATTGAGGACCAGCGTGGCGCCATCTCCATCCCCAATGTTGTCGCGGCAAGGGCATTTTCTGCCACCCAGCGCGCAACGATACGGTCTGAGAGCCCGGCCACGCCTGCCGCGTGCCGCTCCACACCGACCAACAGCGTGACAGATCCCACAGCAAGGACGGTCAGCGCGACCAAAGTCTCGATGAGGGTGAACCCGGCCTGAGCATCGCGACGCGGGGTCATGATAACGGTTCCATCAAAGTGGCTGATGCACCGTCGAACGTGATGAACCGCTCCCGCATGTCCGCGCTGATGCGCAAGCGTACGACGGCTGCACCGGAGGGCATCAGATCAGGCGAAATTTCCACGCCGCCCTTTGGGCCGGTGCCCTCGTCTGTCAATGTCATCCCGGCGTCCAGAGTATGCGCTTCTGACAAGGGCGCAGTCCCGGCATTGCGCCACGCGCCGTCGCTCCATTCGTCGAATGAATAGCCCTGCGCCGCCCAATTGAGCCGATAAAACGTGCCATTGATCAGGCTGCGCTCGCTTGCGAGGTTCAGTCGCGCGGTCAGCAATGCAGCCTCCTGGTTCAGGTTGCGCGCCTGCGAGGCCGATGGCAGCGCATACATCACAACGCCCGCGCTGACCCCGATCAGGGCGAGCACGACCAGAATCTCGATCAGTGTCACACCCGCATCCGCTCTGCGTCTATTACCCATTGGAAGCCTGAGCCGTCCCCAGCGATATGTCGGCATTTACGCCGTCTCCACCGGGCTGGCCATCAGCGCCGAGGCTCATGAGATCAAAGCTGCCGCTCGCCCCCGGAGACTTGTAGACATACTCGGCGCCCCACGGGTCCTGCGGCATCACCGCGAGGTATCCGCCCGAGGCCCAGCTGACCGGCTCAGGCGCGATGGTCGGGCGTTCGACCAAAGCGGAAAGACCCTGCGCAGTGCTCGGATAGACACGGTTGTCGAGACGGTAGAGCTCAAGCGCACCGGCGATTGAGCGCAGGTCGGTCTGGGTCACCGTTACGCGGGCCTCATCGGGGCGACCGATCACATTCGGTACGACCATCGCCGCAACGACGGCAATGATGACCAGCACGACCATCATCTCGATGAGTGTGACGCCGGCCTGATGATCCCGCTGCCGCTGTCTTCGGGGCCGGATAATACGGTAGCTCATGAAACTATTCTCCTTAATGCACCGTGGTTTGGCTATGATGATGACACAGGATAAGGAGGCGACATGGATGTTGTCATTGAATATAACATAGATTGACCCCGTGGAAACAGAAAAAACCGTTTTAACTCAAAAAGTTACCATGCCCGACATTGACGGGGGCGGGGTGGAAATGCACAGCCTGACACAACCCGTGGAGCAGACAGATATCGGTGCGGCGGCGGTGTTTTCCGACTTGGTTCCGCAGGCGCTAAGGCAGAGTATCTCGGTCATTGCCGCCGAGCATGTTGCTTTGCACGCCCTCGACCTTCCGGTCAGATCTGCCCGCCAGCGCTTCCAGGCGTTGCCTTTTGCACTTGAGGACGCGGTTGGCTGTGGTTTGGAGCAGGTTCACTTCGCTTTGCTTGGCACTGGTGCCGGGGGCAAGTCTCTCGCGGCTGTGATTGACGCAGAGACGGTTGAGAGATTTCTGGACGAAGACCCTCATAAAACCTTGGTCCCCGAGCAGTGCCTGCTCCTGCCCACCGAAGCTCGGGAGGATGGGAGCCCTGTCTGGATTGCCTATCGTCGTGCCGACCGTGTGCTGGTACGTGCGTCCGATGGCACCGGATTTGCGGCTCAGGTCGTGATGTTTCCCGGCCTTTGGCATGCAGCGGGCAAGCCCCGTCTCGAAAGCTACGGCGCGCCGCTTCCCGATGCGTTGGTCTGGACCGACTGTTCAGACCAGCCGGTGCCGCACGCAGTGACCTTTGCAGACATAAGGCAAGGGCGGCATCAGCCTCCGCGCGGATACGCCCGCCCTCTCAAGACCTTGGTTGCCTGCCTCGCGCTGGCGGCTGTTGCCCATCTGGGGATCGCGGTGTTCGATACCGATGCGCAGCGGGCCATAGCTACGGGCTTGCGTGCGCAAGCAGCCAGCGTCTTGGCCGAACATTTGCCCGGTGCATCGCCGGATGATCCGCCGGGCCTGATCTTGCGCCAGTTGGCTGACTTGAACCAACCGCAACGCGGGTCGGGTTTTTTGCCGTTGATGCAGCGCACCAGCGGCGCTCTCTCGCTTCAGCCGGCAGCGATCCAATTCCGGCAGCTCAACTGGACAGCGGACATCTTGAGGCTCAGTGTCGAGGCACCCGATCTCGCAGCACTTCAACGGGCGGAGGCAGATCTGAACGCGGATGGTTTGCAGGTGTCCGTCGGGTCGGCCTCGGCTGATGCGGGTGCGGCACGCGCCGAATTGACGGTGCGCCCGTGAACGCGCTGACCAAACTCAATCCGCGCGAGCGTCTGATCGTTCTGGGCGGCGGGGCGCTGCTGCTCGTGCTGGGGCTTTGGATCTATGTCTGGCAACCGCTGATGGCCGAGCGCGCTGTCCAGCACGACCGCATTTCCCGCTATCTTGCGGTGATCGAGATCGCGCGCAATGCCGAAACACCTGTCGCCGTCGCTGCTCCGCGCGGCGCGCCCGATGTGCCCATCGGCCCCCGCGTGACGCAAAGTGCGGCTGCCGCAGGTATTCCGCTGGCCCGTCTTGATCCGGACGGGCCAAGGTTGCGGATCACCGTGGCGAAAGCGGGTTATGCAGACCTGATCGGCTGGATCGCGACACTCGAGAGTGCGGAGGAAGTGCGCGCGCTGTCCGTAGAGATGTCGCGCCTGACCGAGCCGGGGCAGGTCAGCCTCAGGCTGTTGCTGGAGGATACCCGATGAGACATTCCAACCTCAGTTATAGTTTTGCCAAGGCCAATGGCGTTTTGCTGCGCAAGAACGGCGGTGCAGATGGTGATATCCGGTGTCTGCACCTTGAGACCGCAGCGGTCAGTGCGATGATGGAGGCCCAGCGTGTGGCAGGGTACCTTATCGCGTTCGATGCGGTTGATGCCGCCGCATTCGATGCAGCCCTGTCCAAGACCTATCGCGACAGTGCGTCAGAGGCCGCGAACATCGCCGGAGGCGATAGCGACGATCTGAGTGCTTTGGCCGAAACGGCGGCATCGGTGGATGATCTGCTTGACCAGAAGGACGATGCGCCCGTGGTGCGCCTGATCAACGCGCTGCTGCTCGAGGCCGTCAAGGACGGCGCGTCCGACATCCATATCGAGGTGGAGGAAAAACGCCTTGTGGTGCGGTTTCGCGTGGACGGCATGTTGCGCGAAGTGCTGGAGCCGAGCCGAGCGCTGGCGCCGCAGTTGTCCAGCCGCCTCAAAGTGATGGGAAAGCTCGACATTGCGGAAAAGCGCCTGCCACAGGATGGACGTGTCAGCCTGCGCGTGGGCAGCTACGAGCTTGATGTGCGGATCTCGACCCTGCCGTCGCAATTCGGTGAACGTGTGGTGTTGCGGCTGTTGGATCGTGGCCAGACCCAGCTTGGCATCGCGCATCTGGGCCTGTCGGAGCGGGACCACGCAGCGTTCAACCAGATCATCACCGCGCCGGAGGGGCTGGTGCTGGTGACAGGACCGACCGGCTCGGGCAAGACAACATCGCTTTATGCCGCGTTGCACGCGCTCAATGACCGGCAGCGCAACATCCTGACCGTCGAGGACCCGATTGAATACTCGATGGACGGGGTTGGGCAGATACAGGTGAATGCCAAGACCGAGATGACTTTTGCGCGCGGTCTGCGCGCCATTCTGCGTCAGGACCCTGATGTCATCATGGTGGGCGAGATCCGCGATGGTGAAACCGCACGGATCGCGGTGGAGAGCGCCATGACAGGCCACCTGGTGCTGTCGACGTTGCACACCAACACTGCGATCGGTGCTGTCTCGCGCCTGATTGATATGGGGGTGGAGCGGTTCCTGCTGGCGCCGATGATACGGGGGCTGATCGCACAGCGTCTGGTCCGCAAGCTTTGCCCTGACTGCCGCAAGCCGCATGCGGTAAGCCCGTCAGAAGCCGATCTGCTGTCCGGCGCTGTAGAAGAGGGCGCGCAGGTGTTCGCGCCCGACGGCTGCGACGCCTGCGCCGGAACCGGCTATCGCGGGCGGCTGCCCATCTACGAGATTATCGCGATGACCCCCAAGCTCGAGACGATGATCCACGAAGGTGCGTCCGAGGCGATGCTGTCCCGCGAAGCGCGGCAGACCGCACCGGGCATTTTGCACGACGGGGCAGAGAAAATCCGCGCCGGGCTCACGACTGTGCAGGAAGTCGCAAGGGCCGTGCGCGACGATGCGTTCGTCGAGGGGCGCTGAATGCCTGCCTTCAAATACCGCGCCGTCGATGCCGCGGGCAAAAAGAGCAAGGGGCTGGTCGAGGCTTCCTCTGCGGTCGCAGCCCGCAGCGATCTGCGAAAGCGCAATCTGCTGCCGCTGTCGGTCGATGCGACAACACAGGTGGCGGGCGGCGTGACCTCCCTGCGCCCCCACCGGATGAGCCTTAAAAAGCAGGTGCTGGTGACTCGCCAGATGGCTACGCTGATCGGGGCGCAGGTGCGGATTGAGGACGCGCTCAAGATCATCGCGGACCAGTTATCGGGCGGGCGGGACACGTCGCTTTTGCTCAATCTGCGCAGTGCAATTGTTGACGGGCGCAGCCTTGCCGAGGCGCTGGAGGATGCACCGGGGAGTTTCGACGAGTATTACCGCGCCTCGGTGCGGGCGGGAGAGAGCGCGGGGAAGCTGCCGCAAGTCATGGAGCATCTTGCGACCCACATCGAGGACCGCGCCCGCAACCGCCAAAGCCTGCAACTGGCGCTGATCTATCCGGCACTGCTGGCCTTTGTATCGCTCGGCGTCATCGTAGCGCTGCTGACCTTTGTGGTCCCCGATATCGTGCGCGTTTTTACCGCCCGGGGTGCCGAATTGCCGGGTCTGACACGCGCGCTGATCGCCGTCTCGGAGGGGGTGCAGGCTTGGGGCGCGCTGGCGGCAGGTCTTTTGGGTGCAGGTCTTTTTGGCGCGCTGGTCCTGTTGCGCCAGCCAAAGATGCGTCTGGGCTGGGACAGGTGGCTGACCCGTGCGCCACTTCTCAGCGCGTTGGTCCTACGCCTGAATTCCGCGCAGTTCTCGGGGACGCTGGCGACGCTGGTGCAGTCCGGCGTGCCATTGGCGGATGCGCTGTCGGCAGCGGCGGTAACGGTGCCCAACCGCTTCATCCGCGCCCGCGTTGCGCAAATCACGCAGGATGTCTCAGACGGTGCGGTCCTGTCGAAATCCGTAGAAGCGTCCGGCGTCTTTCCCCCGATGCTCATCGCGATGATCGCGAGCGGGGAGGCGGGTGGCCGGCTTGGCGACAGTCTGGAGCGGGCGGCGAAGGATCAGGCGGCGTCGCTCAAGGCCACCGTTACGACGATTGTCGCATTGGTGGAGCCTGCCGTGCTCTTGGTGATGGGGGGGATCGTAATGCTGCTGGTGATGTCTATTCTGATGCCGATTGTGGGGCTTAATGCGCTGGCAGGATGATCAGAAGGGCATTTGCAGATTGATCGGGCCGCCACGCGGCAGTTGCGGAAATACGTCCGCAGCGGCGGGCTCGATCGCGATGCCCAGACTGCGGTCGCGCCCGATTGTCATCTCGGCCAGACGCTCGGATTGCGCTCCGGTCAACGTAGCAAGCGCATCTCGCCCTGCTGATCCCAGTGTCAGCGTCAGGGGCTGCATTGCGATCTCGCGCCCGCTTTGGCGGCAGGCACCTGCGGGCGTGGTCACAGTTCCCGATGCGGTCGCGCGGCGCCAGCCCCAACCAAAGGAAAAATCGCTCACGACGGCAGTCATGTCGCAGGACCACGCACCCGGCACAAGCTGCGCCAATCCCGGCCCTGCACGACCCGACACATCCGCAAAGGCTAGCCCGGGGAGGCCTGCCCTTAGAGTGCCGGTGACGCGAGTGTCTGCGCCGACGAGTGTAAATCCGGTGACCAGCCGTGGAACCGGCGCGTCAAAACGGGTTGTCCAGCTCAGTCGGTATCCGCCAGCAAGGTCCATCTGCCCGATCCGGGGCGACCCGTAGACGGCGACCACTGCTGGCGCGAGATCCATATTCCGTGTAAGCAGACTGACGGGCATCATGGCCAAACTCACCCCGATCAACGAGACGAGGATCACACATGTCAAAGCCAATCCCAAAGCCAAACGCTTCAACCACCGCAGCGGCATCCCGAACGTCGCGGCGGAAGGTTCTGACGGGGCTTTCGGCTGCATCTGTTGTCTCCGCCATGTCTGGATGTGGGCAAGTGTCGCTGCCGTCCGTGGGGGCATCACGTGGCTCTGGAGGCCCTGCGCAATCAGCGCTTTTGCTGCCGCTCTCGGGAACCTCAGCACAATTAGGCCAGAGATTGCAGGCCGCCGCAACCCTTGGCGGCGGGCCCGGGGTAGGGATTGAGATTATTGACTGCGGGTCCACTCCGGAAAGCGCCGTTGCCGCGGCAAAGCAGGCTGTCGCTGCTGGTGCCAGGATGCTGGTCGGGCCGGTTTTCAGCGCGCAAGCAAGTGCTGTGGGAAATGCGGTGCGCGTTCCCCTGATCACCCTGTCCAACGATGAGACGCTGGCCGGTGGTGGCACTTTCGTTTTCGGCGTGACGCCGGCACAATCCGCACAAGCCATCTTTTCCATCGCGGCGCAGCGCAATCTGCGTGACGTGGCCATTGTGGTTCCGCCCGGTGCGTTCGGGGTTCAGTCCGCTGCTGCGGCCGAGAGTGTTGGGCGCGCATTGGGTCTGTCGGTGAGACCTGCGGTGACGCGGGGTGCGGCCGATGGTCTGGTCGCCGCGCTGGCCGCAGGCGGTGCGTTGCCCGATGCGGTCTATCTTCCGGTTGCGGATGCCACACTTGCTCCGTTTGTCGAGGCGCTGCGCGGATCGGGGGTGCAGGTGCTGGGGTCGACGCAATGGTCCGCACTTGATCTTACGGGACGCGTGGCGTTTCGCGACGCCTGGTTCGCCGCCCCCGATCCCTTGCGCTTTGCCGCCTTTGACGATGCATTCCGCACCGCGACGGGCGAGCCGGGGGGGATAATTGGCGGGCTTGCATTTGACGGCGTGGAGCTTTTGCGCATCCTTGGCCAGACTGGCCAGATGTCAGCCAAGGGACTGACGCGCAAGGAAGGGTTCACAGGCGTCGTTGGTCCCTATCGCTTCGCGAAGTCGGGGCTGTGCGAGCGTGGTCTGGGCGTCCTCAAGGTTGATGTGGATGATTTCAGTTTGATCGGCAGCACGTCCGTATGACGGCCAAGCGCAGCGGTGATGCGGGTCTGAGCCTGATTGAAGTCCTTGTGTCACTGGCGATCTTTGCGGTCATCGGTGTCGCGGGCCTTGCGGTGCTCAATACCGTTGCGCGCACGGGAGAGCGGACGGAAGGACGTCTGGAGCGTCTGGCGGACATTGACCGTGCTTTTCTGGTCATTCGCCGTGATCTGGCGCAGACGGTGGGCGAGGTCACGCTGAGCGAGGACATGCTGGCATTTCGGCGCGCGCAAGCTCAGGCATCAGTAAAAATTAACTACATTCAGCAGGATGCGACCCTCGTTCGGCAGGTCGACGTGCCGCTCGGACAGCCGATAGGACAAAGCATTCTGACTGATATTTCGGGTGCGCAATGGCGTCTGCTGGACGGTGCGCGAAACTGGCATTCCGTCTGGCCGCCGGTGGGGTCGCAGACGCCCGGCAGGCCGTTGGCGGCAGAGCTCACTTTGGGCGTGCGCCGTGCGGAGATTTCAGAACCACAATCGGTGACACGACTGATCGTGCTTCCGGCAGGACAGGGGCGATGAGCCGCCGTGCGGCTGATAGCGGCGTCGTATTGATCAATGTTCTCGTGGTGCTGGCGATCGCGGGCGGGCTGATGTTCCTGCTTATCGCGACACAGGAGGCCGCTCTTGATCGGGTTTCGCGCGCTTCTGACGCCGCCATCGCCGAGCAAATAGCACTCGGGGCAGAAGCCTCGGTCGTTGACGCGCTGCGCCGGGATCTGGATGAGGCGCCCGATCTCGATCATCTGCAAGAGGCCTGGGCCAGAGGTGTGATACAGGACGAGGTGATCCTACCGACCGGAAAATTCTCTGTTCAGGTCGTGGATTTGCAGGCGAAGTTCGACGTAAACCAGCTGGCCGGTGCCAGCGTTGTCACGCTGGAGTTCGGTCGAAGGCTCATGCGCGCGCTTGACCTGCCGCCTGAAACCGCAGACCAGATTGCGCGGATACTTGGGGTCACGCAGGGTGTGGAAAAGCTCGACGATCTGGGGGATTTCGGTGTATCCGCGGAGGCGCTGTCCGCGCTAGCACCTTATGCGGGCGCGCTGCCCGTGTCCGGTACAATCAACCTCAATACTGTCGATCCGTTCCTGCTCGCCGTGATGCTCCAGAACCGGGGGCAGGCGGCACAATTGATACGCCTGCGGACCGGCAGAGGTTACTTGACGCTAGCCGACCTGAACGAGGCGAATGTGATACGGCCCCAGAACAGTGGTCTGGTCTCAAACGTGTATCTTGTGGTGGTGCAAGCACAGGCCGGAACGGCACGGATCAAGATGGAAACCGTTGTCGTCCGGACGAACCTGCGCGGGGTAAAAGCCGTGGACATCACAGAGCGAAGATTTGTCTACGACAGGCCTGCTTCTACCGATGATATGTAGAGACGGCAAACGGCCCCCCTGAAAACAGGGGGGCCGCCCATATTTATAACCGTCGACCCTCAGGGGTTGAATGGATCAGTTGTTAAACTGATGTCGGCAATAATCAGGCTTTGTGCGTCCACAGGCTCACCCAAAGTATCTGCGGAGAAGGCCTGAACGAACCCGCTCCCCAAACTTCCGATGTCCATCACGCCCAAAGCCGAACCGCCACAGGCAGCAACGAACAGGACAAGACCGATCGCCGTTGTTTTTGATCTGAGTTTCATGTGCATTCCTTAGTTGTTGGTTGCGCCGGGCAGGGGTGTGTTCAGGTAGGGAAACACGTTCTGCAACTCGGCGGCTGAGATTGGCGCACCATCAATGAAAGGTGCGGTGCCGACGGGCGCATCTTCGGGGTTACACAGACCCAGATTGATGTTGTCGCTGTCGGTGTCTTCGACTGCATCCGCCACGCCAAGTTCGGCACCCAGTGGTACAGGATGGCACAATGCCCCCATCACGACGCGCAGCGCGATGTCGACGGTATCATCTCCGGGACGGCGACCGTTCGGGAAGCCGGCGAGGTCTTCGGCAACCACACCGAACGGGCTTTGATCCGCACGCGCCGTCGCAGGAATGGCAGTATTCAAGCGCATCATTTCCGAACCGGTCACAATGGACTGTTGGTTGAAGCCGGGGAAGCCCGTCAGGAAGGCCGCGACAAGGTCATTGCGCGGAAAGTTCGACGGCGCGATGTTGTCTTCTGCTCCAAGCGCCTCGCGGAAGAGGATATCAATGAGTGCGGGGAGCGTCGGATTTGTTACATAGACCGCCAATGCACTGTCCTGTGTCGGCTGTGCCGCGTTGAACAGGTCCTTGTCCGGCAAGCCGATGACCAGCTCGTTGACCAACGGCGCTGACAGACGCGACTGCTGGACGAAAGCACCACCGTAGACGGAAGTGGAGGCATATGTCGGTGACGGATCTTCGATTTCACCTTGGGGCAGGCTTGCCGTGGTCCACGCACCGATTACCCCGTTGCCTTCGCCGGTCACGCAGGCGATCGGTACTTCAATGGCGAGGGATGTAACGTTAAAGCGGTCCACCAGATCATCATTTGCGCGGTCGTTGGGGATCGACCCTTCCAACGGGACGAGGTTCACAAGATCAAAGACCTCACCCAGATTGACGGCGAACGCTTCGGCACGTTGGCCGACGAACACCTTGCCCTTCGCTTCGCAGCCGGGAATGGTGATTTCGTCGATGAAACTATTCGCGTACTCTGAATAGCTCGGAAGGGTCTTTTCGCCGATGTAGTCGAGAGGCTTGCCGAATTTTGCGCCATTAGAACCCGTGACAGGTGTGCGCGTACCAGACCGGCGGTCGCCGGTGATGTGCGTTAGCGTGTAGCTTTCGATCTCGTTGAGTGGATCGGTAGCGGCACCGGTGATCTGCCCGGCGGTGCGCAACGGAATTGCAACTGTAGCATCGCCAATCGGCAGGGCGATCCCCATGCCATCGTTGGCCAGCTCGTTATTGAAGTCGAACTGGAACGTGATGTCCTCGACCGCATCGCCATCGTTGTCGATGTGGATCTCATAGATCGCGTCCGGATCCATTGTGAAATAATTCGGGCCGCCGTAAGGCGCCTGAAGCGGAATGTAGTTCGCGATGAACGTGACGTAGTCACCGCGACCCGGCTCGTAGCTTTTGAACATGTAAAAGTCTGACGCATCGACTTTTGGTTGTTCTGTTATTCCCGGCGCTTCGCGGTGCGACGACGCTGTTGCTGTCGATGCAACGAGTGCTGCGACGCTGACCGTCATTGCAAACTGTGCAGCTTTGTTTCTAAGTGGCATTCATCTCTCCCTGTTGGCGGAGATACGAGCGATGTCTGTACCTCCGATTTCAACCGGTTTTCCCGGAAGTAATGATGTCACGTGTCGTCTGCTGTAAAGTTTCAGCCAGGCAGCAAATAGGCAGTATTTTTTTAAGAGGGTTCATCTTGTTTATCGCTCTTGCCACCCTCGCACTCTTGCTAACGCTCGCCAGATTGGTCTGGATTGATGTGCGAAGCTTTCGGCTGCCGGACATTTACACGCTTCCGTTGATCGTGGCGGGGCTGGGCATGGCGCTGCTCAGCGGGGAGCCGGATGTGGTGTCATCTGTGCTCGGCGGTGTGATCGGCTTCGGCCTTTTCTGGGCCATCGGAACGTTTTATTTCAGGCGTCACGGAACAGAAGGTCTGGGGCTTGGTGATGCCAAACTCTTTGCCGCGAGCGGGACCTGGCTGGGCTACGCCGTACTTCCTCAAGTGCTATTGGTCGCCAGCCTTGGTGGTCTGGTCTTTGCCATATTCACAAGAGGCAAGGAAAGTCGGCAGATCGCTTTCGGCCCGTGGCTTGCTTTAGGGTTCGGACTGGTCTGGCTGAAGGTGAACGTTCTGATGCTTTGATCAGGTGCCGCTCGTCAAACTGCTTCTCGCTGAATTTATCCGGGCACCGACAAACCCTAGGTCTTGCGCTATCTTTGCCGAAGCAGGATGCCTTGTTCCTCTCATCCTCCGTTATTCCAATCCGCAAATCCGTTTCAAGGGTGCGGAAGGCAGACAATCGGATCTCCCAGCGTTCTGCTTTGACATCCGGAGCGTTGCAGATAAGCTGAGACATCATGGCTCAACTTCTAATTGTCTACCATTCGCGCACCGGCGGCAGCCGCCAGATGGCCGAAGCGGCCTTTGCCGCAGCGCGCGAAGAAGTGACTTCAACGCTCAAATCAGCGGCTGACGCCAAGCCGGACGACCTGATGGCAGCGGATGGCTACATTTTTTGCGCGCCAGAGAACCTTGCGGCGATTTCAGGTGTCATGAAAGATTTTTTCGACCGGTGTTATTATCCTGTTCTGGGGCGGATTGAGGGAAGACCCTACGCGCAGATGGTCTGTGCAGGTTCAGACGGCGAAAACGCAGCGCGTCAAACAGCACGCATTGCAAAGGGCTGGCGCCTGCGCGAAGTGCAAGAGCCGCTCATCGTCTGCACAAAAGCGCAGACATCCGAAGAAATTCTTGCGCCAAAGACGATCTCGGAGGACCAACTGAAGTCTTGTCGCGAACTCGGCGGGGCCATGGGCGCCGGTCTGAGCCTTGGAGTGTTCTGATGCTGGTCCGAGCGGGGCATGATGGAGGCTTCGCGTGGTAAGGCGCTGAAGGTAAAAGATTTCAACGTGCTTGTCTCAGGATGCATCAGCAGGTATCCAGTACCTTCCAAACAGGGGTGCAGCATCGACATGACCGGGAAGGAACGGCAGCGCTACGGGAGGGTCATCTGGCTCGCAGCCATGGCCATAGTTGTACTGGCAGGCGTTGTCGTGCCCTATGGTTTTCTGGCGCACAGCGAGAGGGCCTTGGCCGTGCCGCTGTTCTGGCTGCTTTTCGGTGTGGTGGTGATTGCCCTTATCGTAATCGGCGTGGCGCGTTGGAGGGATGACGCGTGATCGCGCCGGGGCTTATCTGGGCGGTCATTGCCGTTTTCGCGGTGTTTGGCTTTGTCATCGCAGTGCGTGCCGCGCGCACGAATTCCGGGACGGCGGGCGATTACTATATCGGCGGACGTGACATCGGCGGCATGGTGGCCGGGCTGTCCTATGCCGCTACGACCTATTCCGCCTTCATGCTCGTCGTTTTGACAGGCCTCACCTACCGCGGCGGGATTGGCGCGCTCGGCTTTGAGCTGATCTATTTCGCGGGCCTGTCTCTGTTGGTAATTTTCGCACCGCGCTTTTGGCTGGTGGGCAAGCGTTGGGGCTTTATTTCCCCTGCCGAGATGATCGGCGCGCGCTATGGCAGCCGTGGCGTCGCCCGTGCGATGGCCGTTGTCAGCATCGTGTTTCTTCTGCCCTATTGCACGACGCAGATGGCCGGTATCGGGTTGCTGCTGTCAGGTGTCACGGGTGGAGGGATAAGCCTCTTTCAGGCGGTTGCGACGGGTGCAGCTCTTGCTATGTTCTGGGCCTTGCTCGCGGGTCTGCGCTCCGTGGCGTGGACAGATGCGGCGATGTCCGTTGTGATGTTCGTCTCAGGCTTACTGGCAGTGGCGTTCGCAATTGCGGCATTGGGCGGTCCGGCAGAATTCCTTGGCACCCTGCAAGCGGATCACGCCGCGTGGCTCACGGTTCCTGGGCCTGGGCTCTGGAGCCTGCCCACTTTTATTGCACTCTCGCTGCCGTGGTTCTTCTTCACCCTGTCTAATCCGCAGGTCAGCCAGCGGTTGTTCATCCTGCGGGATTTCCGGGCGATGCGCCGGATGATCCTCTGGGTGTTGGGGTTCGGCTTTATCTTCACGCTTGTCGCCGTGATCTGGGGGCTGGCCGCGCTGCAACTTGCGCCTGATATTCCGAACACCTCAATGGCGACGCCTGCGCTGCTTTCCTCGGGCGTCATCCCGACGTGGGTGGTGCTGTTTCTGATCGTTGGCATTCTGTCCGCAGCGATATCAACACTGGATTCGATCGCGCTCACGGTCGGGGCGATGATCGCGCGGGACGTGGTGCCCAGCATGGAAACCCACAGCGACGCGCGACAGATCTTTTCCGGTCGCCTCGTCATCGTCGCGGTGGTTTTATTCGCGAGCTATTTCGCACTGGAACAGGCTGCCATCGTGGATCAACTGGCGGCTTTGTCTGCGGCGGGTCTGATGGTCTCCGTGCCGCCAATCGTTGGGGCTTTCTTCTGGCGGGGCGGCACGGCGGCAGGCGCCTTGGCAGCTATCGGCGGTGGCGCTGCCGTCGCCGTCTGGCTGGCGATTATTCAGGGGGTCAGCGTCTTCAACCCGGTTCTCCCGTTCGCTGTCGGGGGAGCGAGTGCAGCGCTTTTCATTGGTGTCAGTCTTTTAACCAAGCCTCGCGCCATGGCGCTAGATTTCCAGAGCGAGATCGCCGATCAACTCGCCCACCACCGTGCATGGTAATGCGCGTGTCCTACTTTGCGGGCGATGTGCTGCGCTACATCTAACTGTAGGCGTGCAGACCCGTTATCGCGAGGATACTCACGCTATCGAAAACCCCGGGAAAACCCTCCTGAGCAGAGTTTAAACGAAATTGAGGTTAACGTGTTGAAAAGTGAAATAGTAAAGTCAGCACGCCTATCCGTGGCGCCCATGATGGATTGGGGCGATCAAGGACCATTATCAACCTTAAGTGACTGAATTTTATAGTTTATATTTGTGAAGTGAATGCTGTATAGCAAATATGTAGCAATCTGTTGTCTGTTGAACAGCTTTTCATCGGAGATTAGCTCACGACCAGTATCATCACAATGAAAAGTCGCTTTTGAGTGTTTTTGCTTCCCAATTATCCACCAAACGAAGCTTGGTCCAAACGAGCTGACCCGTATGTGACATCAGGTAAAGGACCTCAACGCCGCCCTTCCAGACCTTCGCTGTAGGTGCTGCGTTGGCTGACATGAACGTCAGAAGCGCGCAGGAAACGGACCGTGCAAAATTGCGAACTATGGTAGTTCTTCAGAACGCGAACGGCCCAGACCGGACATCCAGTCGCTGACCCCATGCTGCATCGCAGCCCGTCGAAGTGGACATTCGAGCATCACGCAGCATTTTCTTGGGTCAGATGGCGGCGGTGCGGGGAAGAGGAGCCGTTCAATCTACGCGTTTTAGAGACCGCTTGTGGTGCGGTATCTAAAGTGTGCTTCCATAGCAGAGCGCTTTGCTCCAAAGCTCAAAAGAGTGTCCGCACCCATTTTACAAAAGGTGCAACCAAGTGGTGGCGTGGGCCTTTAGGCATGACAGCCAAGTAGCGCGCGTAGATTTTAAGGGGCAAAGGCACCTCGACCAAACGTCCTGCGGCGATGTCTTCCCGCGTGAATTGCTCGCTGAATATCGTAGTTCCCAGACCTTGGCGCACCGCTTCAAGCAGCAAGTTGGCACTCCCGATCGGCACGAATGCAAGACGGTCAAGATCAAGCCCACAATCCCGCATCATCGCAAGTTTGCTCGCCATCCCCTCATGTTTGAGCCACGGCAGGAATTGCGGGTCGCACGATGGAGTGTCCCAAAGACCCGGTGCCGCGATGGCCACCATCAGCACCGTGGCCACCGGCTCGACATCAAGGCCGGGCCAGGTGAGGTCCGCCTTGTCAGGAATAGCCCGGATCGCGAGATCAAACCCTTCGCCCGCGATATCGACATAGTCGCGCGTCGGGTGGATGGATATTTCAGCACCGGGGTGGCGATCCCAAAATTCCGACAGTCGAGGCATGATGATCTTGTCCACGAGAAACGGCGTTGCGGTGATGCGGATTCCGCGACGGCTCTCTTTCTCCTTCACTGCATCCAGACCGTCGAAAATCATC
>TARA_R110002020_G_scaffold239616_5_pt1 | contig 17276 bp, 19 predicted proteins | sample TARA_R110002020 | Tara Oceans TARA_R110002020 (sample SAMEA4396489) | marine metagenome | biome: Westerlies Biome; feature: [MES] marine water layer (ENVO:01000295) within the mesopelagic zone...; material: water (ENVO:00002006), including particulate matter (ENVO:01000060) such... | reverse complement strand
GAGGGCAAACCAGTTGGTAAAACCTGGAATTTTGGAAGATGCAAGGCAGCGCCAAGAACCTTGCCCGAGGCGCTCAAGTCAACAGAAGCGCTAATTGAACCTGAGGCCTTAATAGAAGAATTTGGCGATGAGAATATTGTTTCACCGCCAAAAGTAGAGCCTAAATCTCCGCTTGAAGAAAAGAGGCGCGCAGCTAGCGAAGTGGAACCGCTAGCCTTTTGATGAAAAACAATTGTATCATTGGCTTGAAGATTTAAATTGTTGCCGCCATGAGCACCAATCTTTGTATTGTCGCCGGTGCCTTTAAAATATACACTATCCCCAGGATCAACTAGTAGGCCCCGAGCTGTAGCTATGCCCGAACTGGAGACAACACCATATATAGAAGAAATATTGCCACCAATTGTGGCTGTGCCGGCGCCAGAGACGGCATCAGTTGCAACAATATTACTGCCAGTAATCGAGCCTGAAGCCTTAATAGAAGAGTGTGGAGATGAGAATAATGTTTCACCACCCAAAGTTGAGCCCAGATCTCCGCTAGAGGAGAAGTGCCTAGCAGCAATTTTTGCAGTTCCAGAAGTATCATTGTTTAAAACAATATTGGCATCAGCACGAATAATAAGATTGGTGCTACCCTGGCATCCAATTTTTGAATTCCCGCCAGTGCCTCTAAAAAATACAGAGCCTCCGGGATCAACCGAGACCGACTGACCAAAAACGAGGCCAGATGCGCTTATGTTCACGGAGGCACTAATTGAGCCCGAGGCCTTAATAGAAGAGTTTGGTGATGAGAATAATGTTTCACCACCTAGAGTTGAGCCTAGATCCCCACTAGATGAAAAATAGCCCGCTCCAATTTTTCCAGAAGCAGAAATAACTGGCGAAGCACCAACGACAGGACCGCCGCCAATCGATATGGTTCCGGTGAACTGATGCAAGTCATCGGCCGAATCACCAAATTTTGATGCGCCGCTGGATGAAAATACTGTAACGTGCTTGTGAGTCAGGTTAGTCACGTACATGCCGTGAGCAAACACTGATCCTGACACATCTAAGGTGCCTGTGAGTTTTAACGTGTGGTGGCCAGTGACCGTTGCTGATCCGGTTGGGTCTCCGGAAGAAGTTAAAAATACAAGACGATTACTACCAGTAAGAAAATCGTCTGGCCCCAAAAACTGGAGTGACCCCGTTGGACCGCTCCCTGTGGACAGGTGAGCGCCTACATATGCCCAGCCGCTCATATCTCGTTAAACTCCTACGGTGCCAGACCAGTTTGTGTAGCTACTGCTTAGAGGATCCGGCGACATACTAGGATTGTTGATCGCCCCTTGATTTATAAATGTTAGACCAGCGACAACATTAACGTGAGTCGAGCCGCTTATCCACAACTCTGTTAATTTTAAATCAAGAGGGCCTATTTGGCCCGGGCCAGAAGTGGTGCCCGATGCGGGAACGAAGAAATGACCCGTATTGTCATGAAGTCCCGCAAGGCAGGAAGCAGAAGAAAACCCCACACGCAGCTCGGTAGCAGCATCGTTTTGGATCAGAACCCACTTGGTTACATTAGGAAATTGTATTTTAACGGGGCCCCCCGTGTTTGCACAATTAACCGCGCCCGTAACAAAGGGTTTTCCCGAAACTTGATAAGATCCTACATTCTGTAGTCCCGCTCTATATTGATAAGTCGACATTCATATTTCTCCAACTATACTTAAATAGTATTAATTTATAACTATTTCCTTTTATTAATTTTTCTTTGAAGCCTTTCGCGTTCACGGATGGCTTTCTGGCGCTTAACCTTTCTTTTAACAGAAGGTTTCACATAATACGAAGTTCTTTCTCGATACTTTTCTAAAGTCCCGCTTTTTTTAACCTTTCTTATGAAACGCTTAATTAGCCTTTCCGAACTTTCGCCCGGTCTCGCTCGCACTACAACATTGGTGGCCATAAAAACTCCTATTTCTTATCTGCTTCTAGGTGAGCCTTCCAGTGGTTGCCAACAGTGCCAAATAAACTATCTATGTTGACACCTTGATCACCGGGCTCCATATTCGATAACGGACCATTATATTTTGGACCACTCCCGGGAGAGGGCCCCGAAGAAGCCAAGGGGCGTGTATTCTCAAAAAGATCAATCCCGTTATAAGACTCTTTCCCTATTGCGTCCAAAAGTTTCTTCTTATGGGTATTAAATTTTTCTTTCTGTTCTCTAATTTGTTGTTTTTTCAATTCTTCTGCTTTTTGCACATTTTGATGCACTTGGGTTGTCTGCGCTTCCACAATAGGGGTACGCCCTAAACCCTGTGCTACCTCAGCCACTATACCCGAAAGAATACCTTCTTCAAACATCACCTCCTTGATGCATTCCTTTATAAGTGGCTTCATAATTTTTTTAAGTTGTTCTTTGTTCATTTAATCCTCTATAATTTCATTTAGCGCACGATTGATTCTATCCGCCTTGGTAAACACTTCACTGATTCTGTTTTTATTTTCCTGCATCATAAACGCACCGGGAGTAGAGGGCTCTGACACCATATCAAAACAAATTAATTGGAAATCATCCTCTACTATAGTTTTGCCAGCATTTTCGGTCACAGAGCCTAGACCCCGGGAAGATATACCAATTGACACACCAGACTCAACCAAAGAACGAAGAATTTGACCCGAAGGGGTATCTAGGACTTTCATCTTGCCCATAACTTTATTGTTTTCCATCCAAATCTGAGTAATCTGGTGGGACACGTTTTTTAGGTTGATTACTGAATCCTCGGGGTGATCTAATTCCCCAAGGGCGCGGCGTTCTTTCACCATCTTAGCATAATTTTTTACTTCTCTTTCTAATATTGCCTGCGGATAAACACGACCATTGCCGTTCTGGACCTCTGCCATCTGCATCATTCCAGACAGCATCATTCCACCATCAGCAACGAAACGCTTCTCAGCTTCTGTAAGAAGATCTTGACAGACACCGCCATCACACAATTCATAATATTCTCGTAATAGTTGTACCATTGTTTATCCTTCAAGCTCATCGTCAAGGAGGTCGTCATCTGGTCCTGACCAACCGGCACCCGTATGAATACGCTGTTGTTGAAGACCCATTATACCTTCTAGTTCATCTACTATACCTTCTAAACCTAGGCCGGCCTTATTCATATCTTGCGGCATAATCATTATATATTGAGAATGGGCGCCAGGGATGTCATCAATATTTTGGGCAAATAATTTAGGATCTTCCGGCACTAAAACTACCGCATCTCCAGCAATCCCGTATCCAGCCAAAGAGGTATCAAGAGGCAGCCCACTATCTGCAAGTGCGGCGTTAACCAAGCTGCCGATTCTTTCTTGAGCTTCGTGCAAGAAGTATCTTGGATCTATTCTTTTTACATTTTTTCTGCGTGCCATAATATTATTCCTTTTATTTAGCGTGGAGACTTGCACCTCCACCGATATTCAGCTACCCTTGCAGCATCGTCGGACAGGTTGTAGTTTCCATTTCTGCATTGTCCTTACCTCCTTTATGAATCAGGCTAATCCCCTCATCGTCTACAATTGAGCTTAGGAAGTAAGAACTTCCCGCGCTTATGCAGCCACAAACAAACGCGTTTACGACTGTATAATCAAAACTAAATAGTTCCGTATATGGACTTATGCCCCAAAGAAAAACTCCGACCCAAAATCCCATGCACAGAGTGCAATGAAATAGTTTGCCTAATCCCCAATAAGTTCCGCACTTTGGACGAATTCGATTAAATATGGAGCCGTACACAAGCATAAATGTCATGCCATACGCGGCAAGTATGAATTGCAACAGTTCCATGCTAGTATCGATATCTTAATGGGATGTAATAATAGCCCGGTCGCATTGCACCCTTTTCAGCTTCTTGGGGCACTTCGCCCAGCTGGGTGCTGTCTTTGTCAGAGGGATTGATGTAATAATCTTCAAGTTCTTTTTCATATGAGTCAACCACCCTTTTAAGCTCAGACTCTTCTTTTAAGAACTCAGAGATAACATATACGGCCGCCTGCAAAGGATTGGCTTGTTTGGACTCTGGGATTACAGCTTCTAGGGAATTAAACACACTGCCACCTTGTACTGATTCTCTTTCGACCACACCCTTGTCTGCCAAATACTCAAAAAATCGTGATTGAATTGAGTATGTATCTTCCATAGCAATATCTTTTGGAAATGCAACTACTTTGCTGCCTTTTGGCAACACTACAATATCAATCTTATCATGATCCATTATCAACACGTTCCCATCCAAAGTTTTTCGTGCATTTAACTCTGCTGTTGCGTGAGGACCACCGATGTCGATATTAATCATGATTGAATTTCTCTTGCAAGGTTTTGTATCTTAAGTACGGAAAGAACCAACTCTTTATTCAGTTCCTGGTTTTTAAAGTTTTCTAATGTTTTTACAACCTTGTTAGTTTTTTCAAACATCTCTTTGTCGGAGCGCACATCTTCAAGTTTAGTCGAGCCAACAACCACCTCCTTGAGGCGCCTTATTTCTTCATTCAAGTATATTTTAAGCTCTATTCCGTTGTCAGTAAAAGAAGTTATATATTTGCTTAGAAGAGCTTTTTGCTCTTCCATAAGAGAATCGTATTCCTCGTTGTATTTCTCAACAAATGATCTATAAACCAAATTATCAACGGGCTTCAGTTCCTCTATAATTCTCTCTTCGTCTGACAATTCTTTTAAAAGAGTCTCTTCATAAAGCACGCGTTGTTTTATTGAAGTCAGGGGATTGAAAATTGCGGATACGGTAGCAAGCGCTTTAAAATTGGGTATAAAACTATTCCAAGCTTTATTACCCAAGTGTTTGTTAATCTTCTTGATCAAGCTAGTTTGTGTAGAAAATATTTTTTTCTTATCAAGGTATCGATGATTTTCTTTAACTTCGTGTAATAGTTTCTCTGCGGTTTTAGCATTGAGAAATTTTGTCTCCAGGAGCGTCTTATACAAATCTAGTTCGCTATACAATACGCTATCTTGAGCAAAATGCTCTTTTAAAATAGAAGCAACAACGCTTCTCTTTTCAAAATCTTTCTCCATCAAAGATTTTGTTAGTTCGCGTACCAGCAATTCATATAAAAATGCTGTGTTCCGTTTTTTATTGTGCTTTTTCCTCACTTGATTTCTTCTCCACTGTAGTGTTTTTTGATTCTAGTTCGTTAATAAGTTCTCTAACAGCCGCAGAATTTTCTAAAAACTGTTGCTCTCCGCTATCCTTATAATTAGGACCTTGTTCCTCGTAAAGAGAGTTTATGTTTAAAAGGTCACTCCCTTTAAATATATCTCTTCTGGCTCGGGTCTTTGTTGGCTGCGCTCGACTTCGGGCTGTTCTGGTCGTGGGTCCGGATTTATTTGTTTTTCTTTTGTCAGCTATTTTCTTTACCGGGTGGTAGGTGCTTTTATCATACTCCCGAGGTTTATCCTCTTTTCTAGCCGGCGAAGCCAAAAGGGAACTGGGTTCCCCGGTTTCTTCTGGCGTTTCGGTCGGGATTTCCTCCGGGGTTACTCCCCCGGCTTCAGTACCAGGAAGCTCATCGGTAGGAGCGCCCTCGTCCGCAGCAAGGCCTAGATCGCTAGGGGATCCCATGCCACCAAGACCACCACCGGCCTCTTGAGCGGCCATTTCTGCGACGGCTTCAAGGGAGGCTTGATACTTACGATCATAGAAAGCTTCACGCTGGTTTCGTAGAAATTCCTCATCTGATAGTGAGAAGACATTCTTAGAAATCCATCTTTTACTAAACATGCCTTCTGTGGCCCCATTTGCTATTTCGAACTTAGTGCGAAGATGCTCCAACTCCTGCATTTCAGCGAGTTTTGAAGGATTATTTAGCACCAATTTAAATGAAATCAAGTCTTGTCCGCGGAAACCTAAAGTAAACAAGTGGGTAACGGCAATTTTTTCCATCTCTGAGACAAGAGCGCGTTGCAGTCGTTGAATGGTGCGGGAAAATCGGATGTCTTTTTGTGCCAAAGTGGTCTTGTCCTCGTCGGCGCCTTCACCTGAGGCCAAGTAAGATTGAGGAATTTTAATAGCCGAGAACAGTTTGTCTCTAACATACTTAACATCATCTATGTCGTTAAGACTTGCAGCACCGGGAAGGGTTACAATGTCAGACCCAACGCCGCCGCGCATAGGGATAAAGTAATCCTCTTCAACTGATAACGGATTATACCTTAAATCTACTTTGCCAGTCGTAGCATTCACCAGGGCATTTCTCTTTAGAGAAGTTTTCACCTTCTCCATGTACTGTTCCACATCTTGGGCGGGTATGTTACCCACATCAATCTTAAATACTCTGCGCTCAGGAGCGCGCACCACCCTATAAGCCAACATAGCATCCTCTATTAAAACAAGCTGGCGCCAAATACGGCGCGCTGGTTCTAAGATAGAAGTTCCATACGGAACGTTTTTATCGTTTCCTAAAACTCTAAAGTGTGCGACTTGCCAATTTTCAAATGTCATCTGGGCAGTGTTCCACTGATACTGCACATAGTTTGGATTCGTAGCATCTTGACCTTCAAGTCTTTCTACTTCGTTTGGAGGAAGCCCAATAACGTTCTTAACCCCTACGGCCTCATCAATGTCTAAATATAAAAAGAAGTCACCATACTTACACATTGTGCGCGCCCAGCCAAATGCATTAAATTCAATATTTAGTGCATCATAAAATAGACTATGCAAAATAGTTTTGATTTCATCATTTCTACACTCTATCCCCAGTAGCTGATTATACTCATTAGAAGTGGTCATTTCATCGGCGTATATATCCAAAGCTGAAGCTATCTCGGGCATATATTCCATTTGGTCAAAATCAACATATCGCTCATTGCGATTCTGATTCCTCATCGCCTGGGATGTTAAAAGGTTATAATTTCTCGAAAGGTTGTCTTGGCTGGCTTTAAATTGCTGGCCGCTTAAGCTTTTAAAGTTGTATCGATACTTATCTAGTGCTGTTCGTCTTTCCTGGCGTGTAAATTGCGCTCTGTAATTAATCAACGGGCCGGAGAATAATCTAGTCAGTCTCTTAAAAAGCGGAGATGCTGGATTTCTTGGGTTGTTTCTGCTATTAGAATTGTCGTTGTTGTCTGCCATTTGTTAACCCTTTATAATTGTCATGTACTGATCGTTGAACATTTTTGCTGCGGTGCCTTGTTCCACTAATTCAGTCTTCCTGTGTCCTAACTGGCCAGGAATAGTAGTAGCAAATTTTGTTTCGTTTGAACTCATAGCAGAAATAAACTGTTTACTGTATTCCAATCCATGCTGATTCTCAATCAAAACCGTATCTCTAACCCAACACCCAATAGCGAAAGACATAACTAAATCGTCATTATAGCCTCTCATGGCCTGTGGGCGCCCATTGTGCCAAATAAATGTTTTCATCTCAGAAAACAACCTATTGGACTGTAGTTTAATTAGTTTATTCCTCATAAACTCTTCCATTTTTGCAATAATCAAAGGCCTTGTCTTCGTAGAGGTGGTAAATCCAGGTATTGCGTTCGATTGCCACTGGGCTGCAACTGGATCAACATACTCATGGGATGACTTGGTAGAATGATATACGTTATTATACCCCTTATCTAGCAATTTTTTAAGAACCGCATAACCTATGTTATTATTTTCGGCCACAATCATGCAGCCTCCGTATTCTTTTCCGGCGTTATACAACATTTCAGCAAAATCATCGGGTGTCGGTTTTCCTATATATTCTGCCACCACCGACAAGTCAGTCAAATCGAATACGTGAAAGGCAGAACTATCAGCTCCGTCACCTCTTGCTATATCAGCCGAGATCATATATGTTTTATCCGGGCTAAATTCTTTCCAGATCCAATAATTTCTATCAAACCCAGTCCGATATTTAGGATCAGTAACTCTCTCTATATACCATGTTAAGTCATCAGGGTGAATTACCGTTTCGCCAGAAACATTAAAGTTACACTCTAGCTCTTGAGCTATTTGGCGGCGCGACATGTTTTTAGTTTCTTTCTCAAACCAAACTAAATCGCGGTCTGGATGAGCGTCCCACAACAAGGTGGTTATATTGAAATCGTTTGCTTTGTTGTCAGCATCAACACATGTTTTATGAAACCAGTTCCCAACTCCATTTGGAGTAGAAAGCGCAATACAGCGTCCACCAGTCGATAGAGTAGGATAAAGTGCAGTCCACAGCTCATCTAGCCTGTCAACGTGAGCGGCCTCATCAATAACAAGTAATGACAAGGCTTCCGAACGACCCACATCCCCTGACGTAGAGGCGGCTTTAATTTGAGACCCGTTGGTTAACTCAAAAGAAGTCCTATTGTCAATAGATATTTCCGCTATCTGCATCCACAGCGGAAGAGCTTTCATAATTTTTTTAACTTTTCGCACTAAGTTGGTGGCTGTCTGGAGCTTTGTAGCCACAACTAAGATATTCTTATCTTTGTGAAAAAGCATCAACCAAACAACGTATGCAGCAGTAATTGTGGAGATGCCAAGCTGGCGCGCTTTCAGTACCACATTAAACCGAAAATCATCAAAATCTCCTAAGAGATCTTTTTGATAGTCATATGCTTTGAAAGGAATAGATCCCTTTTGAGGATGTGATATTTTACAATAGTTAATGGTAAAATAAACCGGATCTTTACCGGCTTTAACGATCTCTTTAACTACTTCTTGTTTGGTGAGACTGTACCCCATGCCACGAGCTACTTACCTCTAGAGTCGTTCGAAGGTCGCTTCTTTCCAGGACCTAAAGACAAAAACTTCTTATACGTATCTCGGAGGGCATCCTCAGAAGGAAGACTGTTTTCGTCAACACCGCTGATGCCACCAATTTTATAATCACACTGCGCTTGGACATCAGTCCTATAGTTAGAGAGTTTTTGTACCAATACCCGAGGTTCTCCCACCTTGGTTAATGTTAAGGCATTGCCGGTGACAGCTTTGTACTCTTTCTTAAGAAACGAAGCAATGTTGGCTACCATCCCCATCACTTCACCTTCAAAACCGTTTTGAGAAACTTCCTTAAGGCGCGTCTCCGATTGGTAAAGTATTGTTAACAGAGGCCCATTGAAGCGAATTTTAAAGCCATCGGACACACGCCTATCATTAATAAGGTGCCCTTCCTCTCGCTTAAGCCCAACCTTGCGGGCCCTTCCGTCTGCATTTAACGACTCTTCGTGAGACCCGTCATAAGCGTTTGCAGCTGCTTGTGATATTCCTTGAATTATTTCCAATGTGGTAGCCATCTATACTTCCTCTTTATTTGGGCGCCAGCCAGTTTTCCATCTCTCTTCTCTTCCGTCAACCCATTTTATGTAACATATATAACATGTTTCAAACTTGTTAATGTACAGGTCGTCTTGCAAGTTAAAAGAATATTTCTCACAAACTGTGCATGTCCTCTTAATGTTTTCTCTACTAAGTAGTTTTTTGTTTATTAAAAATCCACCATGATCTACTTTCTCGGTTTGATCGTTTATCTTTTCTATCCTCTGGGTTAAGTTCTGGGATTGTTCTAGGTATTTTTTTTCTTTTTCCTCGTCCCAAAATTGCCTAGGATTATCAACTGTTTCAGCACCATATTTTTGCGCAATTGCTTTTTCTAGTTTTGGTATGTAGTTGGGATCTTTCTCGGTCATATATCTACACCTACAGCTTGTAGCCAATAAATTGAGTATAGTGGTTAGTTCCGTCGCCGAGGATGTGCTCCGTACCCTCCGAACTGTCGAAATATTTTACGAAGACTACAACAGTATCCTCTTTGCTCAGGTCTAACATAATGCCCCCACTCTGAGTAACCTCGTCGTTATTATCCATGGGCGTGTTCATAAACGATACCGTGCGGCGAGTACCATTATGACTGAACCCCAAGCTAAGATAACCAATGCTTGATTGAATATTCTGCCAGAGCACATTGGCATGAAAATAATATTTTCCAGCATACGGCGCCGTAAAAGTATCAGTAGTGGTATCATAACCAGAGCCGATGTTTATGGTTGCAGTATCAAACTGTACAGTTGTAGGCGTATTATGGTTAATAGCCTGACCAGTCGGCGTGGTAGTTGACACAGCACAAAACGATATCCGAGTCGTGCCGGCGTATCTATTAATAAAGTCCAGAAGTCGCGACCTATTATAAGCCTCTGGTATTATTCTTCTACTCATTTTGCACTATCTCCGTAGATAGCGCGAATATTCCCAATGAGGTCAAGGTTCCAATTCCAAATCCCAAAGCAACCCATAAAGGGCCCTGGCTCGGTTTTTGTTTAAAAACCAACTCTGTTAAACGATCGTTCTCCGCTACCTTAAGAATCATCATTGACTCATATTTGTCTTTCCAGGCAGCAATCTCAATATCTTTATAATCAAGTTGAAGTAAATACTTCTCTTCCTGAATGTGAAGCTCGTACCCAATCCGCAGATCGCATTCGGAATCCTCAAACTTTTTTTCCGTCACAAGTTTTGCAGCTGCGTCTAGGGACAGAAGAACTCCATCAAAGGGAACTACATCTCCTGCCTCAATCGGCAACACAACGTAGTCTGGGAAACTTTCTGCCTCTTCTGCTAGCACAAGAGCAGGTGACATCATAAAAATTGCTAAATAAAGCGATAATATTTTCTTAAACATTATTCCATTCCAAAAGCTTTTGCCAGTTCTTTGGCTAACGTCTCAGGATCATTATAACCTTCATCGACAATTCTTTTAAGCTCTGCTTCTTTTTCTTTATCAAGGGTCTCGCCCCTTTTCTTAAATTCTTCTTCTATCTCGGAGCGCCTCTTTAGGTGTTCTTCTAGCCTCAAGTTTTTTTCAGAAATCTCTGTGTTGTGAATCTGGGTTAAAGTTTCCATTTCTTGATCGTGCTGTTCTTTTTTTGCTTCCATCAAATCTAAAACGCCAGCCAAAAATGCTCCGTTTCGTGTAAGAACGCCAATAAGGCACGCGCACAAAAAGAGGAGAGCGAGAATAATCACCCACCAAAATTTCTTAGCCCAAAGGTAGGCCTTTTTAGCTATTAATCTAAACTTCAATAAAGTCACTACTTGTGTCCTTTAAGCCTCGCAACTGTGTCGACAACTGTTTGGCCACCAATATACACACAAGTAATAATTACCCAATCACTAGACGCTAAATCAGCGAATAACAACAAGCCGGTTGCTGTAGCCCAAGCTAACAGTTTACGAGACACTACCTTCTCTAATGTCTTGTCTAATACATGTTTCATCATTTTAAACTCCCTTGTCATATATAGTTCAAATAAACAATTATTTATACTTGAACGCTAGCATAATTACCCTGCTTTTCAATTATTATCTGAGTATCTACGCAATCTTTTAAGCTCTCAAGATGGGATATCAAAACCACAGTCTTAAAATATGATTTGATTATTTCAAGTATCTGGATAAACCCTTCCATGTTTTCTGCGTCGAGGGCTGTTCCTGGCTCATCGAGAATAAATATATCTCCCTTCGGCAAGCTAGAAACTGACAGCAGTGCCAATCGGATGGCCATTGAGGCAATCGTTTTTTCGGCGCCAGATCCCATCTCTAATGGTCGAGGCTCGTGCTTGGGGTGTTTAATAAATATATTCAACCTCTTTCCGTCATCCTCAAAAAACGCCTCAAACGAAACAATGTTCGCCAATACCTTGGCCACCTCTTCATTAATCACTGGTAGCTGTTTTTTAATAATATCATAAGCAATACCGTTAGAGTGCATGCAACGAAGATAAAGATCATAAGCTGCGTATTCCTGTTGAAAATTCAAGTACTCCTTCTTCTGGTTATGAAGATTCTTTAGCTTTTGTTCTAGGGAGCCGTTTGTTTTATACAGCTCTAAGATGCCATCGCCACACTCATCCGACTTGTTCTGAATGTTTTTTATCTGTTTCTCGGCTACCTTTCTCCGTTTTACAAAGCATTCAAAGTTTTCAATGATCTCCTTGTTGTTTTCGTATGTTAGGATGTCTGCTTCAAACGATGTTAGTTCTCCTTGGAGAGTAAGTTTGGTTCCGCGAGAACGTTCAAAAAGTAGCTCCGTGTCTTTTTTTGTTTCAAGTAAAAATTTATATTCCACTAGCGCCTCATTATACTTTGATAGTTGTGATGAAGCCTCCACAGCTTGCGGCGAAAGCAAATATTCTTTGATGTCTTTGGCTAGTGCAAGCTTGTCTAAGATATCGTCTCTTAGTCGAGGTACGTCATCTTTAACCGAGTGAGCATCTTTAATAAACTTACATTTAGGAAACTTATCCCCACAAGGCACCTCTTCTAGCAATTGTAGTTTGTTGCTTTTGCTTTTATAGTCTTTTTGTAAAAGTTTAGCAGCGGACACTACTGTGTCTAGTTCTTGTGACTTTTTGTCAATAATGTTCTGCGCTTCGTTTAAATCATCAATATCATAGTTTTGAATTGCGGTCGCCAACGTATCAATATTCCTGTCCAGCGAATCAATTTTTTCAGCGTATTCCTTGTTTTTCTTTTGTTCTAACTCTAAGCTCTTTGTCAAGTCCTCTTTTTTTTGCCTTACGTCTAATATATCAACAATTTCCTCTGGGATAGACGCTATTAATTCATTAATTTCCTCCAGCTCAGAGGTTTTTGTGCTTAAGGATTCCTTAATGTTTTCACATAATTGCTTTTGTTCAAGCAGCATTTTATTATTAAGGCCTATTTCTGTTGTTACTTCGCTGATTTCCTCATCAAACGACTTATTTTCATACCTCTTAATTAGCGCTTTAAGCTCTGCGCTGTCTTCTTTGGCATACTTATACTTCTTTTCAAACACCTCCAGGTCAAGAAACTTTGCTAATATCTCTTTGCGTCTCGTAGACCCCTCTTTAATAAATTGCAAGGAATCAAGCTGAGATGCCATCGAAGTTAGCAGGAAATCTTCAACAGTGCCTAGGCTTTTTCTAATTGCGGCATCTGTCTGGAGACGGCTTGTGCCATTCATACTGGTTGTTGTATCTAATATTGGATCGTATTTTTGAAATTCCAGATCAGTCTTGGCTTCCATGCTCTCCTCGCCCTTAAGCCTCTTGACATACTTCTTAGAAGTCCTCTCTATGGTGTAAGAATTAGAACCAATTGACAGCCCCACTTTCCCCAAACACTCATCTTTATTTTGATTAATTACGTTGAGGTTCTTCCTCTCGTTTTTTGAAGTAGTGTTGAAAATAGTGTACAACAATCCATCAATAATGCTAGACTTGCCTGAGTAGTTCTTCCCAAAAATTCCCACTATGCCGTTCATATTCTCAAAATCAATTTTGTTGGAGGACCCATAATTAAACAGATTGTCCCATTCAAAGCTCTTCAGCTTCCAATTAATATTTCTTGCCACATCCTCGTTTTCTTCTGCGGTCTTATTATACTTTAAATTTAAATCATAAACACGCTGTAATATTTCGGCGCTAGCTTCAAAGTCTTCCAAATATTCTTTAATCAGCCTTTCTTGTACACTAATATCTCGCAAGTTCTCTTTAAGAAAAGACGATCCATTTAAATCAATTGAGCCCCTCTCGCCGGCTGCTCGATTTAAAAAAGTAATGCTTTCTGGCTTAAACCTATGTTTAGCAATGTCAACAGCTCGCTTCATAACATTAAGTGGTAGATTGTTGTTTGAAACTAAGCGCAATCTTGAGCTAGCAGGTATTTTAACTCCCTTCGGCATTCTACCCTTGGGGGTTAGTTCGATGGTTATAAAAGGCTTGGGGTTGGAAAGCAAAACGTGGCGAACTTTAAATTCATCCTTGTTCTTAATCTCCCAGATTAAAAATCCCTTATCGTTTGTCTCACCGTGATTCTGCTGTACGATTGAACCAGAGTATCGTACACGCCCTTCCTCATCAAGTGTTTGATTAGTCTTGTGGATATCACCCAACATGGCATAATCAAAACCCTCAAAGATGGAAACATCATGGTCGCCGTGATCCATAACCCAACCCACATCAGTCTTTACGCCTGAAACAGACCCGTGATAAAACGCAATGTTAATTTTGTCTGTGTCTGTGGGCTTTGTCCAGTTGTCCTCATCAAAAACGCTTAACACATTAAAACATAGATTTTCATCGATATGAGTTTCGCCTGCGTCCTTTAAAAGGTGCAAGCTAGGGTGGTTAAGCGCTTCCACTATGGGGGTAATCGCATCCTGTCTCGATGAATTTCGTAAGTTTCCATCGTGATTCCCTAATATAACATAAGTTGGTGCTATGTCTGCTAAATTGTTAAGGAATCCAGAACACATATCAACAAATTCTGGTGATATTTGAGTTTTTGTGTGGGCAATATCACCGCCAATATAGATATAGTCAACATTTTCTTCGCGTAATGTTTCATACATCTGATCAAAGATCTTTTTATATTCCCAGTGATATTTTAAATTTTTAATGTGCACATCGGCACAGTGTGCTATTTTATACATAATTTTGTTAAATTGAGTTGGCTTTAGAGATCATATATTCATCGAAGTTCATTTTCTTAGCCTTTTTCTTTCGATCGATGAACTGCTCTTTTGTCATTTCGCCCACATCTGCATATGGACTTATCTCTATTTTATAGAGTTCTACATCATAAGTCAAGAGTTTTCTGATAATTTCTAAAGATTTTTGTTCCGCGTCGGGATCCAGAGCAAGATATACTGGAGTATCGTTTTTTACTATCTTCTGAAACAATTTAGACTCTTCTCGTAATGTTGAACCCAACAAAGGTATTGCATTGCGGCCGGCTTTTATTGCATCAAAAACACCCTCAACTAAAACGATTTCCGAAGCCCAGTCTATAAACAAGTCATTAAAGATTATGTCTCGCTCAACTGGTGGATTTTTATATTTTGGAAAGTCTCGGCCATATGTTCTGGCGATAAAGTAGTCTGCGTTGCCATCATCGTTGTATGAGGGTATTACAATTCTGTTTTCATATTCTCCCGAAGAACAATAACCTATTTTCCACCAAACGATATCTCGCTTATCTATTTTTCTCTCCTTTAGATATTTTCGTGCTGGGAATCCAGTCGGAGGTACGTCCTTGTTAGCCAAAGATATAAATTCCTCAGGGAGTTCAACTGTTTGTTTCTCCTCAACCGGCTCATCGAAAAACTTTTCTAAAATAGAATAATCTATTTCAGCCGTGAACCTCTGCCACTCTTGTTTTTGTTTGTAGCTACCGAACCTGCGAACTATTCTTTGTAGGTTTAAACCTCTTGTATCACAAACCCAACACTTGTATACATTCTTCTCTATATTAATAGAAAGTTTCTTTTTGTGGTGATTGCAATAGGGACAATAAAACAGATATTCAGTTCTGCTTTTATAAGGTTTTCCCAATATCTGCTTTAAGATATTAAGTTTTTCTGTTTCCATAATTCACGCGCCGCTTTTGCTATTATCAAACTATCAGCACGGTCGTAATACCCGGGTCTGGGATTACCATGCTTTGTATATTCTACTTCAAAAGCTGGCTCGTTGTCAAGTAAAAATTTAAAAACTTTTTCTTTTGCCTTTTCACCCCTCTTAATGGTAATGCCGCTCAATTTACGAGCCGATGACGCGGCAATATAATTTGGTTCTAGAGAATAAAACTTGTACGCTATCCACGAGACCACCCCATTAAATCGAGCTAATGTTGAAAGTGTCTGCGCTGATGAAAATCCCGACCTGAAGGTGTGAAGTGATTGTTCTACCCATATTTCTTTCACTTTCGATTGCGTGTGTTTGTGGTTTTTAAAATACTGTTTTACTAGTTCTGCTTTTTCAAAAAAGTTTTTAGCCTTGCGCGTGTCAATATGATCACACAACAAGACTTCTCCTTTTTCATTAATTAGGCTAACACCAGTGATGCTTGTGCTAATATCTAATCCCAAAAACACTAAATATCCAGTTTAAGTTTAAAAACAAAATCTCTGCCTTCTGTTTTCTTAACCGGTGTAGCCGTCTTTGCTATAGCAATTAGGTTTCGATCCGAATCATATATCCCAATTTTAGAAACATATGTGGTTTTATGAAAACTAGCAGTAGGATCATTATACGACGAACTAACAATATTTTTAATAGCAGCATCAGAATTTTCTTTATAAGCTGTGGTTCCTGTGGACGCCATTAACGGTGCTGCTAATAAATTGTTTGAATCCAAACTGTGAGATAGAAAGGTAGGGTTGTTTGAATGGTTTAATTCACCCTTGTTAGTTCTGGCAAACATCGTAATGGTTTGTATTTTTGTCGTCCCTGAAAACTCTAGTGAAAAAGACGAACTCACACAAGATTGAGCAAGCGTATTACCGGGGGATCCAGATATTGGTTGTGCAAAATATATCCACTTTGGATTATCAGTCGCCCCTTCTACATATTCCTCTACGTGAGAAGAATTCACAGTATTGCCCAGTGCAATAGAAGAGGTTAGTATGATAAACCCCTCATTATATAACACAATACCGGCTACAGAGCCCGTACCGTTGCCGCCAGGGGGGTTAACTTGAACTAGCTCACCATTGTTGTTTATATCTTGTAGCTCGCCAATAAGTGAGCCAGAAATAAAAAATTTCAAATTAACACTACCCTTTTTAATTCCGTCCCCATAAAAAACAGAAGGGACTGAAACAAGGCCAACATTTGTTGCGCCGGCACTTTGAGTCATAATATCAATACCGCCTATGGCTTCTTGTGAGGGAGTATTGGTCGCGGCGCCTGCGGGGCCGCCTCCTTGATTAAATCCTGCGGCCGGCATTGAAGAGGAGGCAAGCAGGTCGCGACCCAACCTAGAAGAAGAAACTTCATAATGTGGGCTCAGATAAGTATATTGATTAAGGATGTTTTTTAACGCAAACAAATAAGAAATAGAGCCAGTTTCTATATCTGCGACCGGCATTAGCAAGTTTCGGCTTGTTGGTATATGGCGCGCTAGCGAAGAAGGATAATATTCTTTGCTAATTGATGCAGAATAGGGATAGCTGGCAGATATTACTGCACCGATGGGAGTAGAATTAAAAGAAGTATTAGTAGCGGTTCTAAAATCAATTCTGCTGCCGTCCTTAACCACAAAAGGATATATTAAACCAGTATTAAGAACATTTGCTTGAGGGTTTGCGGAGTCACCACCGTAAGGCTGCATATAAATTGCATCCGTAGGAAGTCCCGCGGGACCTATAGAAGTAGGCGATGCATCACTCCCCGATCGATTAATATTATATTCATAAAAACTTATTGATCCGGGGGGAACTAGTTTTGCTTCTTTGCCATAAGCAGAGCCGCTAATTGTTACTTCATTGTT
>TARA_R110002020_G_scaffold72112_1_pt1 | contig 17282 bp, 30 predicted proteins | sample TARA_R110002020 | Tara Oceans TARA_R110002020 (sample SAMEA4396489) | marine metagenome | biome: Westerlies Biome; feature: [MES] marine water layer (ENVO:01000295) within the mesopelagic zone...; material: water (ENVO:00002006), including particulate matter (ENVO:01000060) such... | reverse complement strand
TTGCTCACCTTTTTTTCTACCTGCAACGGAGAAAGGTTGGCAAGGATACCCGCCCGTGATAATGTCAATGGGAACAATTCCATCTGCTTGTAATCTCTCATAAGTTAACTCCTTTATATCTTTGTATTGTTTAACATGTGGCCAATGTTGTTTTAAAATTTTACGTGGAAATTTTTCTATGTCACAAAATGCAACAGTTTCAAATCCACCCGTAGCTTCAAGTCCTAAACTAAAACCACCTATACCACTAAATAAATCTAAATGTTTTAAGCTTGACACATCACGCATGATTCCTCCTCTATGTTATCTTTTCTAACTTTTCTCTCTACTTTAACAGATATATTTTCTGCTCTTTTAATAGCTTCACTTCGGCAATAGTATAAAGTTTTTAATCCTTTATCCCATGCACGTTTATGTATGTTATTTAATCTCCTAACATTTACGTCAGGTGGAAAAAATAAATTTAAACTTTGCGCTTGACAAATATATTTTTGACGTTCCGCAGCCAAGTCCACCAACCACGCTTGATCAATTTCGATGGCGGTTTTAAATACATTTTTCTCTTGTGGCGTGAGGAACTCGAGCGAATCAACACTTCCTCTGCTAGCAATAATAATCTTCCAAACATCTTTTGTATTTTTTCCTTTCTTATCTAAAAGCTTTTCTAAATATTTATTCTTAACTAAGAATGAACCACTCATAGTTTTTTGAGTAAATGCATTTGCACGTAAAGGTTCTATACTAGGTGATACTTCACCGCATATAATAGAACTACTAGCATTAGGTGCAATAGCCAACATATGAGCAAAGCGTTTACCACTTCCTTTCATATCACTTGGCTCTCCTCTTACCTTTCCTAAAGATAAGTTTGATTCTAAAGCTTTGTCATAGATATGTTTAAATATCTTTTTATTTATACCATAAGACATAGGGCTATTCAACCCTATACCTATACGTTGTAGGTATGAATGAAAACCCATAGCACCTAGACCTACTGACCGCTCTGCTTTTGCAGAAGCTACCGCTCTCCATAAATGAGAGGGGGCATGCTTTATAAAGTAACTTAATACATTATCTAACATACGCATCAAATCATCTATGAACTGAGGGTTATCTTTCCATTCATCAAAGTACTCCAGGTTTACACTAGATAAACAACACACTGCAGTACGCTCGTCATTCGTAGGTAAAGTAATTTCACTACATAAATTAGAGTGATGTACTCTTAATCCTTTTTCTTTTAACTCCTTTGGTAATCCTTTATTAACTGTATCACTAAACATAATGTATGGTTCACCAGTTGCTACTCTTGTCTCTAATAATTTAATCCATAGTTGTCTAGCTTTAATTTCTCTTATAACTTTTTTATTATGAGGATCAATTAGTTTCCATGATTCATCTTTCTCTACTGCTCTCATAAATTTATCTGACACATTCACACCATGATGCAGATTTAAATTTTTTCTATTAACATCACCACCACTTGGCTTTCTCATTTCTATAAACTCTATAATTTCTGGGTGTGATATGTCCATGTAACTGGCATAGCTTCCACGTCTTGTTGCCCCCTGGTTAAATGCTACCATCTGACTATCAACTACATGCATGAATGGAATTACTCCTGTTGTTTTATTTCCTTTACTTGTTGATTGATCTTGTGATCTTATGTCTCCCCAATAACCTCCAATGCCACCACCTGAACTTGATAACCAAATATTTTCTGCGTAATGTTCTGATAAACCTTCTCTTGAATCTGGTACATAATTTAAAAAACAACTGATAGGTAATCCTCTTTCTGTGCCACCATTAGATAACACAGGAGTGGCAAACATAAACCATAACTTAGAAGCATAATCATATAATCTTTTTGCATGAGCATCTGAGTCTGCAAAAGCTGCTGCTGTTCTAGCTAATGCTTCCTGGGGTGACTTCTCAGTAGGTAGCATGTATCTATCTTTTAATATTTCTTTGCCAAACTCAGTCAATAAATCGTCTCGAGCAAGGTCAGTTGTTGGTTTTGTTATCATTGTAGTTCCTTTATTGTGTGTGAAAGTTGTAGTATATCATAGTCTAATTCTCTTGTCCATACATATCAACTCAAGTTGCGTAAAAATAATGTTGAATAACTAAACTTTGTCTCTTGACAAAAGACTTCGTCTAATGTATCGATCAAATCTAATTTTAAATTCTTGTTTAAATTCTTTACCACTTGTACTAAACGTACCTCAATCTGTGGATAAAGCCTTTCTAATATAGGGCGATATAAATAATTCAATTGAACCCATGCTTTTTTAGTAGCTTTTAGTTTACACTCTACAACCAGGATAAATTTGCGGTCGCGATTAGGTAGTATTATAATGTCAGGTTGACACCATCCTATCCCACGCCTATCTTCAAATTGATACCATTGCCCATGTATTACATCCTTTCCATATAAAGCTTTCATATAATTAGCTATGCGGTTTTCATAGATGAGACCAGCCCTCTGAATACCCTTGATTCTTGGAGAGGAGATGAATCCTGGGCGTTCATCGAGGGCTTTGGCCCATCGTAGACCTCGTATTATATTGCGTCTTTTCTGCATAGGAATACCAATTCAGATTCAACACGGATATAACCCGAGTCTTCCATTGCTTGGATGTACTGTGGGATTTCTCCCGGTGACATAATCTTGGTCAATAATTGCCGTTTAAACAGCTTTAAACGCACGTGAGAGCGGTTATTATTAAACACAGTAGTCTCCAACCATTCTTTCATATTATGAGCAATCCTGCCTGTCTTACTCATACCAAAACCTTCTAATGCTTTAGGCATATCATCCTCCATATCAAACATAATCTCTTTAGTTCTTAGCCAATCGTTCCAAGTAATTACTCTAGTCCCTCTACGACTAGCACTTATGGACATAGCTATCTTAAGAAAATGTGATACTCTACGTTGATTATATTCTACCATATTAGGATTAGTAGGTACTGGTTCTATATATTCTTTAAAATCTTTTTCAATTAAATCCTTTGCCTCTGGATCAACAGTAAATTCCCCATACATTCTAGCAATCATGCTGAGGTCATGTCTTAAATTTTCTATCTGGTCTTCATCAATTTTATTATTATATAAACTTTGTGGTATCTGTGTACCCTCATGATATATAGGTAACATCCTGGATAATAATCCTTGTGATGCTGCATCCTCTGGTAAGTTATCCACAAATTGTGTAGGTGTAGCACAAGCTATCCAGTTTAAACATGGGCCTTTAATAAATTGTGACGAACCTGTTTTGATTTGATGACTGTAAGATTCTTTACTATCCCACATGTCAGTTAAAAACATTTGTAAGTATTGTGAAGTTCTATTCATGAACGTACCAAACTCTGATGTAACTAAAGTCAATGATGAATCATAAAACATTTCATTGATCGAACCAACACGCAAGTCTAATCTAGATACCTTTTGCATTTCAACTGCTAATTTTTCTGGAGTAATTCTATCTTGAATAAAATGTAATGGATAATTTTTTAAACCATATTTAATTAGACCACTATTAAATTCTTCATGATCTTCATTAGTACCAACAGGTGTAGTTAATTTAGAAAACACTTTTGAAAATGGCAGGATTAAGGAAACAGATTTGTTTCTTCCTGGTGGTGCGATTAACACTACAAATATATTAGGACGGATATCATAGTTAACCATAGAGAACCAACACTTACGACCGAGTGCTCCTGCTACAGCAGATATGGCACTCCATCTAGAAAATTTATCTGGGATAGGTGTGCCTTTAGTTATGTCTAAACAAGAATTAATAAAGTCTGTGTTCTTACGCATTGCCCCTCCACTTCTTTAAATTTTTCCAGGAATCTCCTACCTCTGCGTCAGAAGGTATCACCATCTGTCTTCCTTTTACTTCAATAGGATTTTCTAAACACTTAATTACTTTAGGTATTAACTCATCAACTTTATCATTAGGGCATTGACCTAAAACTGCATCATGTACTTGCCCTAATATTTCTACTCCTTCTTGAAATAACTCTTGCCATACTTTATATAATCCTAGATTTAATAAGTCACCAATAGTAGACTGAGGTAAATAAGCTATAGCTTTTCTTGCATAGTGTTCATCATCTAACCTACCCCAGAATTGTCTACGCCTACCAAAGGGTGTAATAAGATTACCTGTTGTTTGTAATTCTTTTATAACTTCATCATGCCAAGTTCGTATACCAGGGAATGCCCCCTTTACTCTGACTAACTTTTGTATGTCACCAATTATCTCTCCCATTTCTAACAACTCATCAAAGCCACCACGTTTATCTTGTTTGTGCCAACGTTCTAATGAAGCAAGAGGAACGATACCACCAAAATATAACATTTGAAATCGTGTAGCATGTGCTACTTTAATTTTAGTGTGACGTGCAACTGTATTAGCAGACGCACCATAGTTAGTACCATGACCTGCTCGTTTGCATACATCACGATAAGAAAAGTTTCCGAAGTAAGGCTGCTCCGCCAGTGCTCTGTTCTGTTCCTGGTCTTCTGTCCAACCCATGTTAGGCCAAACCATTTTAGCTACTTCAGTATGTAAGTCTGATGATTCAACGGCGTTAATATAATCTTCATCACCTGAGAGGTAAGCTGTTGCCCTGGATTCAGCTGCTTGTAAGTCAGCATAAAACATAGTACGTCCTCTGTCTGGTATGAACATAGCCCGCAAGTCCTTTGTAATATTTTGTAAGTTTGTTCCTGTACCCCAAGGGCTTTCTGATGACGACCAACGCCCTGTCTCTGTGCCTGCCACGTTATAAGAACAACGTATACGTCCGTCGGAATCTCTTGTAGATTTTAATACTGATAGTTGTTTATCTATATCACGTAATGCAATAATAGTTTTACAGAATGGGCGAGCACGAGGATACTCCTCAATCATATGTTCTAAAGCTTCGCGATCTGTGGAAATTTTTTGTTTACCTTTAATGTATTTAATTTCTATGGGAAGATTAAGGTATTCATACAGCATAGCTTTTAATTGAACAGGACTGTTATGATTCAAATCCTTATCCCATACTGCATTAGCAAATAGATTAAGCATTCTTTCTAGCTTTAATCTTTTCTTTTGTAAGGGGGCACGTATCATGGTAACTGCCCTCTCATCTACACGTAACCCACGCAACACCATAGATATGGCTGGCCCTAAACAGTTACGTTCAAACTCGTATGTATTTTTTGTATTGTTATCTAATTGTGGGGAAAGTTTATCCCAGATTTCAGTTGTTAAGTTACAATCTAATCCGCAATAAACCCATAGTATTTGTTCTTGATTAAGTTTTAAATTCTTAATCTCTGTGTTTTTTATTATCCTTGCCACTATCTCTCTCCAATTGTTGCTTATGTAATTCCTCTACTCGTTCTCCTATCTCACGAGCTATTGCCATGTAGGCTGATGCATCCAGGTATGTATCTTCTGTACGCGATCCTTGCTTTAGTCTAGCTATCTTTAGTAAGCACATCATAACTGCTACATCATGTGGGCTTATATTAATATTAGTGTATGCTGACCATAGGTTTGCTATGTTAACATGGTTAATTAATTTATCTCCGTAATCTACCTGTCTGTCACCATTAACAAGTTCACTTGCTTTTTTTAATAACTCTGAACTTCTCCCTATTTCTGTCATACTCTCCCTCCTTGTATTTATCAAATTCTTTTCTTGCTCTTGCATGGTCAACGGAAGCTAACTCACATACGTTTTTAAAACTTTCGTACTTATAGTTCAACCATTTCTCCACTTCTTTTTTATACTTTAAACCTTCCTCTGATTTTCCTGTGTAAGAATAATCTTGGACGGCTTGGTCAAGAACTGCTCGCCATAAATTGTAGTAGTTCTCTATATCTTTTGAATCCTCTGGCATTGGCTTTACCGAGAATAACTCTGAACGTTTCATGTTTCCTATTCATCTGCTTTGGTACTCTTTGAAAACTTGGCTAGGGTTTTCCAAGCACTCTCATTTGTGTAAATCGAGCCTAAGAAACCTAAACCTTTTTCTTGTTCTGGTTGCAATGAATGTTGGGCATGCATGGTATCGTGTATCGTACCATTAACGTGAATCTTTTGTTTGTGGGCAAGCCAAGACACATCATATAATTGATTTTGTGCAACCTTTACAATCTCTTCGTCTTCCAGGATCTTACGTACCCATTGCCATGCTGCTACTTCTTCAGTAGCATTCCAATAGTTTTGGGTGTCAGTATTCTTGTCACGAAAAGGAACTACGATTGCAGTTCGAGGGTTAGGTGCAAAGCCTATACATACGATAGAGCCTTCTGCTGTTTCAATATCAAATGCGAGAGGGTTGTTATGGTTTGCTTTACTGATGTATTTATTATAGAACGTATCTAAATCAGAGAGGGTAGGTTCAATCCATATCTCTCTTTCAGTATGTTCTATTTTATTTGTTGAAGATTCATACTTAGCTTTCATTAAGTCCGAAGCTACATGAGGTCTCCATTTAAAATTCTTAACGACAGAGACAGGACTATAAGTAGCTAATACTTTATATGATTTGGAAAGAAGGCTTGTCATTAAGGTAGCCCCTCGGTATGTACCTACTTTATCTAGTCCTGTTACTGCCCACAAAGATAATGAACCCATTGCGATAATGATATTAGGATTGGCTTCTTCTATCTCTTTGTGTAATCGTTTGATGTCTTGCTCGTATTCTTCTTTAAGATAACCTTCTTTAGTAGGTCCCCAGGGGGAACGCCACTCGGTTGTTTTGCACAAGCGTTTGTATTCACTACGCTTATGGAAAAAATATTGTGCTGTATTTTGATGGGGCTTTAAAGGTATTGCGTGGGCGAGTAAACAATCTTCGAGGGTGATACCAGCAATGTCACAAAGTTCGGCAAATACTTTTCCCGTGCCCCCTTGCAGGATTTTATTTGCTATTGCATCACTATTGGTAGGGTACTCGAAAACGAATGCAATCTTACACGACTCGGCTGATTGAGGTCGCTTAAGAGGAACTCGTTTATAGACTGCGTACTCGCCCATAAGAACTACTTCTTAATTATACGTTTGATGGACGCTTGAAGTATGTCCTTGTTTCTGCCAACCATTTCATGCTTGACAATTCCGCTGAAGGATTGACCAATGGCTTGCTCTAACAACTCACCAAATGATGAGTCAGCTTCCATTTCTAATCCCTTTGTAAGGAATGCTTTTAAAGACAACGCAGGATTGTTTTGTTGCATTGCTTTAGGTGTAGCCCAAAACTCTATACGAGTAGGCTCAGCATTCTGCAAATCCGATTCAGCTAAATCAGATTGAATCACACTAACTGCCTTACAGTTAATGCGAACTAATGGTGTTTGATTCTCCCCCACTCTATCCGAACGATAGGAAGTGATAGTAAAATCATAGCTACCCTCTGGTAAAGTAACCGACTCTGGTACTTCACTAGGGGTCATTGATAAAAAGTCATTAACATCTGACATTATTTGCCTCCTTTATTAGTTAATTTACTTTGAGCATTCTTTTGAACAGCTTCAAATAACTTAGCCAAATCTAATTGAGCATTAGCTTCGACCAGGGATGGAGCTGTAATCTTTAGATCCATCTTGTGATCTGATACTGTTCTTAAGGTACGCTCAGTACCTTTGCTTGAAGACCGTGTGTCAATACGACATACACAGTTAAAGTACCTACCAATTTTAGTAGATAGCTTTGAACCTACGCTAGTAGGGTATGCTTTTGAGACGCCTAAATCTCCCTCCATGTACTGCATATGCGTAGTAACTACTACGTTACACGGTACTTCCGAACCTGTTATATACTGAATAATATGTTGCACATCACGTGCTGCAGTTCCCCATTCTGGCTGACTCGGTTGGTCAGTTGGTTTCTTATTATTAAAAACCAGGGCACCACGTAACGCTGCCTCTCCCATTAATGTTAAACTATCTATAACAAGTACGTCTTTGTTAGTCCAGCTTTTGACTGGCCCTAAATCTTCATCTCCATCTTTCCAAGTTGTAATCATCTGAACACCCTTACGAAAAGCATTTGCTTGACCTAAGCCATCCTTTAATGTGACATAAGATACGCGTTGGACTGCGTCCTTATTTAAAAACTCTGGTAAAATAGAGAGTCCATCATCAAAATCTAAGATACGTAAGTTGTAACCTGCATTGGCAAGTGAGGCAAGTGCTGATGTTTTGCCTGCCCCACTATCCCCTACGAGCATCAACTTAGTGTAGTCTGCGGATTTATGTTTACTTATGTTTGCCATTTGTATCTCCTGTAAATGAAATGTTATTGTAGCACAAATTTAATTTCGTGTCAATCATTTTCTTTCTTCCAATAAAACTTTGCCTAATGCGTATATCATAAAACCTACACCCACTAAAGTAAGTAGTATTAGTATCAATAATATATTGGTGAGGGTCATAGCACTAACCCAAAAAATATATTTAAAACTACAAGCACAGCTATTATATTTAACAGAGTACTTGTATTGTTATACCAACTGCGTGGTGCAGTATATGGTTTTTCTTTATATTGCTTTTGCATATTCCTCCTGTAAGTCTGGGTGTGGTTCTTTATCAAAGTCATTGTCCAGGAATAGGTTACGCCGGGACGGTGATGCCGAACACACTTCTTTAAATCTACAACCACCATAGTTGTTACACGCAGTAAAATCAGCAGGATAATACTGCTTGTTAAAATAATTAGTTGATACATCTAGTGTATGCATTGCATCTTTATACCACTCATGAATCAAATCTGTTGGTACATTATATACACTACGATTAAACCTAGTAAAGTGAACGCCTGTTTGAACTGCGTCAATAATAAATCCTGCTACGTCCAAACCTAGTACTTCCCTGGCAGCCCAGATATAACTGAACACTTGATTGTTAGGCATGAAGTTACTAAAGTAATTAGAGTTAAGTGTTGTCTTAGTTGTCTTAACATCACATAGGTATAACTTACCATCTAGCTGTACGACTTTATCAATACGACCAGAGAATCTATAATCTCCATTACCAAATGGTACTTCAAATCTTTCCTCAAGACATGGCGACCCATCTGGCATGGTAGCTATTTCAAATAAGTCTTCCCAAAATTCTTCTGCTCTCCATACAATAGCACGTAAGACAGCAGTTAATCCTCGTGCTTTATCTTCAGATAAATTTAATGACTCACCAAATTCCAGGAGAACGTGTTTAATACTGGCAACCACAGCTTCTTCCTTACTTGCCCCCTTGAATTTCTCTGCGTCAAGGACTTCGAATCCTTCGTGTACAGCAGAACCAAAACCTGTTGCCATACCATAAGTCTTTGACTTATACCCCTGTAAGTTTGTATAGTTATATAAACGGGGGCATGATAAGAATGATGATAGACTTGAGGTATCCCATATCTTTTGGATAGGGTTACCATCTTGTAGTATAAACTTTTTTAATCTATCTGGTTGTTCCATTATGTCTCCTTTACTAGCATATCTAGTACATTGGTTTCAAATTGTTTCGGCTTTGTTCTTGCCGCCTTACTAGTGATACGTTTACCAGCTTGCTCTGTGGCCCTGATGTTTTCCCTGGTAGCTCTAAGATATTCCACAATTTTATTTATGTCCTCATCATTCTCAGCTAACTCAAGTGGATCTTTCTCTAATAAGTCCACAGGTATTTGTAGTTCTTCTGGTTTTTCTTCGGTCATATTCTCTCCTATTTTTTTCTTACTTTTAATCTTAATCGTATTCGTCTACGATTCTTTCTCTTGCGAGACCCTATCTTTCGTCTTCCTTTATGCCCTTTTCTTTTTAAGTCTGCTCTACTCATTGCATTTTACAGGGTCAATAATTTTACTGCAATAAAACTCTTGTGCTTTTTTCTTATTAGATTCTTTCTTTAAGTTTTGTTTCTTAAGTATCTTTTCTTTTTTCTCTGGGTTCTCCTCACTTTCTAAAATTATTTTAGCAGTTTCTTTAGCAACAAAAAATGTGCAACTATATAAATTCCCTATCATGAATAAGATAAGGATAGTTGTCATTAACATGGTAATAAAATAAATAAAGTTATTCATTTAGTTTTGTAAAGGTTGCTTTGTTTTGTCCAGGAACTGGCATGATAGCACGCAGCTCTGCATCAGGACTTGTTACAAGTCCTTCTACTACATCAGGTGTTACATATCTTACTACATACTTACGTAGTTCTTTGCTCCACACTATACTAGCTTTCTTAAATAGTTCTTCGGCTTTGTCTTTACTTTCAGCTTCAACTGTCCAATGCTGTGTATACATATGTGATGTTACAACATCATACTTCATGCCGTCCCTCCGTAATTAAAATTTTCTAAAATTTCTTGCTCGTCTTCTTTATTTTCATTAGCTTTTTCTAAAGAAGTAGCTATTCTTTCTAGTTTTTTATTTGTATCAAGAAGTATATTTAAAAGTCTTACTTGACTCTTAAATGTTTCTTGTTCGTAGTTAGTTACTATTGTCATAATGTCTCCTATCTAAAAGTTAATGATATACTATTACAAGAAAATGTCAAGCACTTTCTTACACATACCATGTTAATATTCCAACCAAGAATATAAAGGTAGCTACTGCATTAACTACCATCATTGCTCGGTCATGCCACATATAACCTACAACAAACCAACCTGTCACTCCCACTAAATGAAAGACCAAGTTGATAGGTGTAAGTTCAAGGGCTGTAAGTACCATACCAATTAATAGTATAATACTAGCAGTCCATTTAATATACCAAGACGCTCCATATCCTGGTGTTACTTTATGTATTTTCATTTCTCTCTCCTTAATGTATTGTTGGTTTAACTAAACTTCCATTCTTAAGCCAATCGCTTTCGTCTATATCTTTGTCGCTCTCTATGTATGCTTCAATCATTGGGCCTTTCTCTAAAAGGTTTGCAGTAGTTGCTGCTAACATATGTAATGCCTGGGTACTACCATGTTGTAGTAATATCATTCGTAATGATAACTCAAGCATTGACCCATTAATAATTTCGGCAGGATATTTCTTTGCTAATTCTACAATAGGTTCTTTCATATCGTTAATGCAATCTGCAACTAACTTATCCAATTCTTTTGCTGTTTTAAATTTCATAATACCTCTCCTTTGTCAGTAGTTAAGTTAAGTTTCTCTTGCTCTAAAGCATTAGAAATTATTATCTTATCCTCATCTGCTGTAATTTTAAGATGAGAATATTTATATTCATCTACTTCATCATTGCTTTTCATCTGTGTATAATATGCTTTTATAAATCTATACATCCTCATCTTCAATCCAAATGGTTTAGCAGATGTTATGTGAAGATGTGCGTCATCATTATCTACACTATCTAAATAGTCTACTGCTTTATCCAATGCGTCTGATATATCTGTCGACTGCAATAAATTCTGTGTCTTCGGATTCCAAGTCATACTCCTCCTGTCTGTATTCATAATCATCATAGTCTATATCTACATCTGGTTTAGCTGATGATTTATTTTTCTTTGGGTCTGCTAATTCATACCCATCAATCACAAAATCTCCTTCGTCTAAGATATCATCTTCCAATTCCCAATCTCGACGATAAGTCTTGCGACTTTCTTTTACTCTTGGTTTATACTGTGGTGTCATTAATTCTTTTGCCACAGGATTACTTTTCTTTTTCATGTTTCCTCCTATTCGTAAATAAATATACACTAAAACATAATAGACCTAATGTCAAGATGTTTGGATTAAAAAAGAAACTCAATGCTCCAATAACAATTACACTATATACTGCAATCAATGTAATAATTCCTCCTACAACTGCCATGACAGTACTCCTTTCTCATCTGTAATATTATTCTTTGTTCCTGCTTTCATAAGTGAATCAGTATGTAGTTCTCCCATTGGATTTACATACATGATAGCCAGGTATTCATCTCCTTTGCAGCTAACATCTACCATAGTAGGTGTGTAGTCTGCGTTAGATTCCATGCGATTAATGTAGTCCATAGTAGATAATGATACTTCATATAAGTCTCCTTTAATATATCTTTGGTGTTCTTCAAGTGGATTAATATATGCTATGGGAAATGCATTACTATAATTAATCATACCATATATTGATTGCATAGTCTGTGCTTGGCCCAGGTAGTTACTCCCGTTTACCAGTCCATCCAGTCTGCCCCCTTGTTTGAGTGTGCCATAGGTAAACAATCTAGTCTTATGCCCCATACACATCCTCCTTTGGCTCTAGGTTTTCTTTAAGTTGTACACATGATAACACACATGATTTAGGTATGGTACAACCACCTCCACCACATTGTGAGTCCTCATCAAAGGAAGATATAAGTATAATATTATCCTTTGTTTCTGTCAGTATCCAACCAACACAAGATACAGGTCTTAACACTTGCTTGGTTAATTCCTCTAGTTCTTGCCATGTATTATCATCTGACATAGCGTCAAGCCATTCGACCTTAACTAATTTAAGATCAGATAACTTGTATGTTTTCTCTACCATAAGTCTCCTTTCTTGTCAATATTTTATTGACAATTATTTATTTTTTCGTAGCATTTCTGCTACTTTAGTTTTGAAATCAACAACATTTCCAGGAAACTTCGGACCCGCAGGATCGCTACTCTTCCCTGGGTTTGCTGTTGTTTCTAGTTCTACAATGTAAGACCCATTATCTAACCAATTTTTTTCTACTTGTTCTCCTTTGTTATCAAGCACTCCTTTCCAAGCGTCATCCTTTCCTGTTGCTTCTATCTCATACTTGCACTCCAATGTTTCCCAAGTTGTTACGATATACTTCATCTTAACCACCCATAAAACAAAAATGATACACCTATTATGATTACTATTGCTCCTAATGTAGTAGCTAATGCTAACATATTAAGTGTGAAGCTTGTCATCTTATCCCAAGATTCTTTATCTATATCTTTAGGGTATTTCTTTTTATCTTTCATCATTCATCCTTTCTCCTAACATTACCTCTAACTGTTTATGTAATGTGTAGTGTTCCCAGGTATATTCTTCTGGGGCCGCGGCTTGCTGCGCTCGGTCCCGTTCCTGGATTCTTTTTCTTTGCTTTGCTTTAAAGTCTCGGCTTTTAAAAAGCTTCTCTCTTTTTATTGAAAGCTTGGGGGCATAACTAAATAACACTCGTCTCCCAATGATAGATACTGCTACAAAGTAATGAGTTTGCCCCATCAGATTAGATTGTATCCACTTATTCCACCTGTTCTTATGGTCTCTAGCATTATGCCTATGTCTTAAGCGATAGTATCTAGGTATCCCATCATTGTGAACTTTGGAAATTACCTGACGCACTACATCAGTTCCTGGCTCGACACACTCCTCATCTATAATGTTATCCTCATCATCATAGTATGGCTCATAGATAGGTGAGTCATACCTAATTTGGATAGCTTCAGTTGGTATTAATGGATTCATTGTTTACCTCCTCTACTTCTGTATGTGTATCTTCATGGGTAGTATCGTCTATATCTCTACCACCCATGCATATATCAATGGCTTCTTGTTTATCTTTTGCCTTTACATTTTTCCAAATGTCTTGTGCTGTATAAGTTTGTATAACTGTATAGGTTTTCATTTCCCATGCCCCCTTTATTTTCTTCTGTTGATAAAGTGATACACCTCATGTGCATACACCATAGACCAATACAATATAGGTAAAGATATTAGTCCTAAAAAATAAATTAAAAATAATGTTATCATAGTTTTCTCCTCTCGTCAATCAAATTCTCTCGGTATGACACGGAATAACACCGATAGAACACGAAGGTTACCATTATGGTAGGGTATGCACACCCCTCTAATAAACGATTTAAAATATATATATTATTTTATATATACTATATATAGTTATAGAGTTAGGTGTACTGTACAAGACGACCTCATACCCCTATCATCTAGGATTTGGTAACCCTCGTGTAATGCCGTGTAATGCCGTGCATACTCGAGTACCTGGATTATCCAGGACCTCATGCAGCTACATGGCGTTCTCTAATTATGCTGTTCCAATTAGAATTTAATTGGCTGTGCCATTCTACCCATGTATTTGCACTTTGTTTTTCATCAAACAAGATACCACAGTTCGTTGAGTATGGTGTGATATGCATAGCATGGATAGGTCTTGGTACAAAGAACACATGCTTTCCTGTTTCATGAGGAATCTCTTGATTTTCTGTTGCATTTATTACTACGGATGGGAATTTGCGTGAAGCTTGTATACTCCTAGTCCCAGTTAAACTAGGACTCATTGTCGCATTACTCATCTTGTCTTGTGCTTTGAAATACTTAACAAGACTAGGATAACTTTGATAAAACTTTTCTCCGTATCGATGAAACAATTTTCTTACTGTTATAGGAATAGGATTGGTATCAACTACTAAATTATTATACTCATCTTCATGAATAGCTGTGCCTTTAATAGCGATACCATAGTCCTTGCCCCCCATATCAGTAGGTTTATATGGTGTAAAAGTTTTTCGGCGAAATGAAATTTCTCCTGGATTAAATGGATGATTAACTACACCAAATGATACATCTTTTAAAAATATACCATGATCTAATGGTCTCCAAGTAGTAAGTTTTGAGTGTCCACTTCTACTAGATTCTATGTTGTATTTTCTAGATTGAAAATCAAAATATATAATCATATCTTATTCCTCCTCATTGTCATATACTAGGTTATGTATCCATTGTGATACACCTATAGGATTATCTTCTACCAACCCTAGCATTTCTTCTTTAGTCATGCCATAGAAATCATGCTCATCTAGGTCAGTACCATTGTGAGTTATATCTCTTGGTGGATTGACATAGTTCTTGGTAGTGTTTCCTTTTACATCATAAGTAGGTACACCAGAATAATGTCCACCATAACCCCACTCATCATCATCATAAGTATAATTCCAAGAATTATATTTTTCTTTTTTCTTAAGCTTATCAGTATCTATGTCATACTCATAGTCTCTAGTCATAGCATAAGTACCTGTTGGTTGTAATGAGTAGGTATTAGATAGCCACATATCGTCTGTGGTTTTACCCTCTTGCTCATTAATGATAGTAAATTCTTCTGTCTTACTATCCAGGAACAAGAGCTTATCGCTACCAATCATGTCAGCTATCATCTCTTGCCAATCGTGATTGTATAATAATTCTGGCTCATTAGATAGTTGTGGTTTTAATACCCACTTAACAAACTGATGAGTGTCAGATTTATTATTGTCAATCATTGGTGTGGGTAACTGAGGGCCGTTGTGCATAAGCCATACATCCCTGGAATGTTCTTCTTTATTCAACACTTGGAATGGGTGACTCATAGCTTTACTTGATTCCCCATTAGTATTGAATCTAAAATGTAGTCCAATAGGTGTATCTATATCTTTGTAAGTATCCCAAACTTTTGTGATAGCTTTAAAAGATTTTGGCTTACCAATTTTCTGTACTTGAACTTTACCTTTGTTCGCATACATCAAACCAAAGCCGTCATTATTATTTAAGTAAGCACAATTCATCATGTTGTTAGTAATTACTTGTGGCTTACTAGCTTGTATTATTAAACACATAAATTTTCTCCTAGTCTTTTATGCAATTTCTTTTAGGTTAGACAGCTCATCTGTCCAATCTACTTTTCTTGATGGCTTACCTACACAGTAGGATTTTCTTGTTAGCCATCCATAGAAATTTGGGTACTGACTTCTAATACTTGGGCGTTCCATGTATGTTAAGAAGTCAGTATATTGTAGCTTTGTTAAACTTGTTAGCTTTGCGAAATGCACTAGAGCATCTACAAATTCCAGGACCCTATAGAATCCGTGCCTCGCGAGATTACCTTTGAATATTCTCAATTCTATTGTGTGTCTATGTGCCGTATTTACGGCTTCATATTTACCAGATGTTACAACACAATCAGATATTTTCTTATTCGATTTCTTCGCCCATTGGTCAGATGAACGACCTGCAATATGGTTTACAAACTCTTGGTTTTTCTCATCATTTATGAACACCAGAATTTTGCCGATTTGTAATTGTGTTAATGCTGTTCTTGATATGTGTATGTGCATCCCTGTTGTATCAGTATTCCAGGATTTAACTTCTTTTATTGCTTCAGAATTAAAGAACTTATCCCAATACTTTTTATGTGCATTAAAAGTTCCTGGGCAGCTTACAATCTCAAACCCATTTGATAAACTGCCGTCACCTTTTAATAAAGCAAATTGCATACTACCATATGTAAAACTACTATGTATTTTAGTAGCTGTTTCTTCATCAGCATTATTTCTTTTTTCCACTTCTAATTCTATACCATAGTATGGTGTATCTGGATGTAGCTTATCCAATTTAGTAGAAGTCATTGATAATTGTTCCATGACATTATAGTCCCAAGAATATACATTGTCATCCCTATAGTCATCATCATAACTTTCTTCATCATCATCTGCGTCCTCATATCGAACATAAGTATCTCTATATTCTGAGAAAGTATATTCATCATCAATACAAGATTGACAGACTGCGTATTCTTCATAAGCTGTTCGCAATTCATCTTGATAATCTAATGAATTACAATCATGACATCTTTCAAACACATACTCATCTATGTCTAATATTTTACACCACCTCTCTAATTCATTCTCTATGTTCAATAATTTATCCATAGATTCTAAACTAATAATATTTTGATTATATCGTGTATCTTTTATTTCTTCATATAAACTTTTTTCTGTAGCATGTGAAACAAAAATATTTCTTAAATCATGTAGTATGCTCATCTGTTACCCCATTTGTTTAACAGTTCGTCAGTTATTGCCTGTTCCTCACGAATAGACAACTCATCTACATCTTGGTCCAGGATTTGTTCTTCTAACATTTCCTGCTGTTCTAAAACCCAATCCGTAAAACTAATTTTTTTAGTATCTGGTTTTAATTCTTTTCTAGAAACTACTGAAAATGGTTTCCAGAAATCTTTTTCAAATTGTTTATCATCTTTAATAGACATGATTAAACCCCTTGTATCATCAGATTATCAACATCAAATGTCACCATAACATTATCTGTCTTTATATTTTGACCTACTCTCATATTGCATATATCAATTATAGGTCTATCAATGCTACCATTAATTTTATGAGTACCATTTTCATTAAACTCTATCATTATATAATTATCAGCATATCTGATATTATATCTCTTATCTTTTACAAAACCATTATTGGATAATCGTTTTCCCTCTATCCAAATTCTTCTGTTTTG
>TARA_R110002020_G_scaffold133493_2_pt1 | contig 17303 bp, 20 predicted proteins | sample TARA_R110002020 | Tara Oceans TARA_R110002020 (sample SAMEA4396489) | marine metagenome | biome: Westerlies Biome; feature: [MES] marine water layer (ENVO:01000295) within the mesopelagic zone...; material: water (ENVO:00002006), including particulate matter (ENVO:01000060) such... | reverse complement strand
TTGGTAACAACATTACCAAGCCAGCCGAGACTACGGCTACACAGTTCGTAGTTATTGAGGATGTTGGCTGCGACCCCACTATGTATGGGGCAAGCGGTGCTGCTGATACTACAGGGATTGTAGACGGACTACGAAGTTATGTTCAGGTTCGAATCAATACGACAGATTACTTCCTTGACCCAGACAACATTGGAAACGATGGTATTCCTGGCTCAGCATCACCTTACCCAAGGACTGTTGCTATCCAGAACACTTTTACCCTCTACCCCGATGTGTATGTGCTACCTGGTCAGACTTGGGATGTTTTATACAAGTTCTACGAGGGAACACCTGCTACAGCAGCCGACCCATCACAGGCTTTCGTGAAGTATACGCTTTACGACGGACCGGATGCGTTGATTGCTAATAAACTTCTGGAAATGGGAATAAGCGTCAACCCAGGAAATGTAGATTGGTATAAGCGAACACTAATTAGTGGCGCTCACCACTCTGCTTAAATCTTGAGATGATGTAGTAGTTAAAAAAGGTATCAATTACCCTGACCCCTTAGGGGGAATGGGTTAACTTCAAGAAGTATTAAATAGTCGTTTATAGTATTTATAATTATGTCCGTTACTACTCAAGCCTATGAATGGATGAATTTGGCACCAGTAGTTGGGGGGGTATCTGCACAAGAAGAAGTAGGGAGGAGTGTGAATGCTCGACCTGTTACTATACCTCCTAACCTTCCAGTGGATATTTTTGTAGGAGGATATGGTAATAATGTTACAATGCCCTCATTAGTAAGGTCTACTGATTTTGTAGTCTTAGAATATTTATCGTGCACCCCTTACAGAAGTAGTGCAGTTAATATTAGAGTGAATACTACTGATTATTTTCAACTTCCGGACTTAGGGCCTAGTGATGCCAATAGTCAAACTAATGGGATTCCTGCCTTAGCGATACCATATCCTTGTGGTTCCCCAAATGATAAGGGAGACCCAACTAATTTATCAGCAGTAACTATGCCTTTCTTTAATTTGAATCCCTCTATCTATATCCTTCCTGGGCAAACATGGACGGCTACATTTACTACATTAGAAGGAGTTACTGGAAGTGTAGACAATGGAGCAGTAGGAACTACGATAGGGGTGGCTATCCAATTTACTTCATATAATGGGAGTGATGCATTAATTTCTCAAAAATTGTTAGGGATGGGAATACCAATTACTTCCGACAATGTAGATTGGTATAAAAGAGAATTAATTTTACAAGGAGAGAAATAATATGGCAATGAGAAGTCAATTTTATGAGTGGTCAGCCGAGGCCGGAACTAATAATACAGTAATATTGGGGCAACAATTTTCTATTTTTACAGGAGGTATAGGTAATGGCATTCCTAATCCTGCAAAAACCACAGCCACCCAATTTATTGTGGTAGATAATTTTGGGTGCACCCCTTCTGCAATGATTTTAGGAAGTGCAGATGGGGGAGGCCTTACTGGAGGGGATGTATTTAGGGGACAACCTACATATAATTCTATAGCAGGACCAAGAGCCTATCTTCAATTTAGAATTAATACTACTGATTACTTTGCTGACCCTGATGGAGTAACTCGAGATGGGATACCTGGCACTTATGCCCCTTATCCAAGTAGTGTTTTCTTTGAACCTTGTAGGAAAAAGCAAAAACCTGTTTATATTCTTCCAGGACAAACATGGGATGTTTTGGTTGTAGCCTACAATAGTATCACTAATGGAACATCAAGCACCATTGTAAGCCCTACCTTTAAGGCCTTTATCAAATACACTTTATATGATGGTCCCGATGCTATCATCGCAACTCGATTAATAGAACAAGGAATTAAAGTTAGCCCACAAAATGTGGATTGGTATAAACAGAATCTAATTGCTAGAGCCCCTACGGAATCCCCACCCGATATGAAGTAAAGGTTTAAGTAGGTGAAAAGACATACTATTACTTGGCATAGGGAGCACACAGAAGAGACCTGAACAATCTCTTCTGCCCTATGTCCACGAATTCTTTAAATAGTTAATTAAACTATTAATTAATATGGCTATAGATGAATCTAAATATCCTCCGGCTTATATCAACCCATTTATGGATAAATTATATGAATGGGGTTATGCCGAAGGGCTATGGGAAGATAAAAGAGAATTACTTGTGGAATTAGATGCTGGCTCTTCCCCCTCCGAAAGCCTCAAATCTTTTTTATTAAAAAATGATATTCCTGAATGGTATTATAAGAATGGATGGAAGACTCTTATTGGAGCAGGACATATCTCTCAAATTATTAGCGCATGGAATGGAAATTACCCATATGGACATTTTTATGGAGAGGGTTCAGAAATTGACTGGCCTGAGTATAAATTTCAACAAATGGGGGACATTAAAGTGGCCGTTGAGCAATGGAAGAATGTGGTTCCTACTGTAGGGATAAATAATAATGCTCCGAGAGATATATGGTGGTATAATCCTATAATATTCACCCCCACTGAGGGGAAATCTTGGTTTGGGGATTCAAAATTAGGGCCACAGTTTTATTCACTCAATTGGAAAGAAAACCCTTGGGATAGCATTAAATAGATAATCACTTCATGTTCCCTTATGTTCGATGTTATTATCCCTATCCACAAGACCCAACCCGAATTTTTGAAAGAATGCATCGACTCAGTTATCAATCAAGATTTCGAGGATTTTCAATGTTATATGGTTGATGGGACACCTGCTGAATGGGAGGGTTATAAGGAAAATAGGGAGTATCTAAATGAGATTGTTTCTACAGATGAAAGATTCCATTATCATGTAGAAAATGATGAATGTAATTATGCAGGAGGGGCGAGAAATCAAGCCATTTCTTATGGTTCTCATGAATATTTAGTAGTCTTAGATTCTGATGATTGGTTAGAAAATAATCACCTTTCTATCATGAAAGAGGCCATCTTGGAAGAAATAAATCCTAATGTTGCGATTTGGTTTGGTATAGTGAGTCACTTCATCAAAATTCCATTAGGTCAGAATGGAACCTACGAGAGGAGAAGAACATTGATGAATAGATATTATGACTTACAATTTATTCACCCCAACCACCATTCTCTATTCCTCAATACCACCATCACCTACCCTGTAGGAATGGTTATGAAAAGAAGCGAGTTTGAAAGGGCTGGAGGCTATGACGACACTTTTCCCATCGGTGAGGATTCTCAAATATTAGTATCCATTCTCGGAAATCCATTTGAAGATAAAGTTTTTAGACAAGTTAGATTAGTGGATGAGTGTTCGGCTAATTATAGAACACACGAAAATCAAACTACTCAAAAAGGAGAACAATTAAAAGATGGGGGCCATAATGACTATGAAAAATATATGAATTATGACACTAAAAGAGAATTAATTGGATTACCAACTGCTACATTAGATAATAAATTACCTTTTGTTGATGAGCAATATTGGAAGTGGTTAGTAAGTTTAGACCAAATAAAAAATAGAGGATATCTAGTAGTCGATAAAGAAATCGTGACCCCTACAAGAGGGTGGGAACATTTATTAGAAAAGGAAGAGGAATGGGAGGAATAATATGTTTGATATCATCGTTCCCATCTATAAGATTAAGCCCCTTTTTTTGGAACAATGTTTAGTTTCAATAGATGCTCAAACTTTTGAAAATTTCGAAACTTGGATAATTGATGGGACACCTGAAGATTGGGAAGGTTATGAAGAAACTATGGAGTTAATTTCAAAATACCCTAAATTTAACTACATCAGACAATCTGGGAAAGGGGTCTCTCAAGCCCGAAATGAAGGGATACACCGAGGAAATAACCCATACATTGCATTTCTTGATGGTGATGATTTTTGGTATGATGACCATTTGAAAGAATTAGTAGAGGGTATTGAAAATAGTTCTAAAAACTGTGTTTTGTGGTGGACGGCTTTAGATTGGGTAGTAAATTTTGTTAGTTATAAAACGGGAGAAAATTGGGATAAATTATTGACATGTAATCATTGGCCCGAACATAATAATTGGGAGGAAAAGGCATATCGGTTCTATTTATCTTGTCATCCTGTAGTGACTTCAGGAGTATGTTTATTGAGAAAAAGATTCGAAGAAACCTTAGGGTTTGATGAGGAATTAGGGGTCGGAGAGGATGTTCTTTTATGGATGGAAATGGTTGGTGATTTTAGAGATGGGGAGGTTTATGATTGTAATCAACTAGAAGTAATAAGTGGGTTTCATAGAAGTCATGAAAATTCCACAAGTGAGAATAAAACTCAATCAGGGATGTTTGATAACGAGGATGATATTTATGATAAGAATTTTGAGGAATTTATTAAAAAATGTAAAATACCTACTATTGAGGAGAGACCAGAATTTATTCCCTTGTTGGAATGGAAAGATATGATGAAGGGATTTAGAAAAATCATTTAAGTAGGTAATAGCATCCAATATTATTTATGGAGTATAAGGATATAGAAATTAAAACTCCTGTAGGTCCTATATCATTTCCAACTAATGAGTTATATGATTTCATCACTAAAGTTAATGCAGATACTAAGAGAGAGGCAGGATTAAAACATCAACATATTTCAGATTATTTTGAGCCCCTAACTCCTGATAATGAGTTTTTTTTATTGAGTCCAAAAAAGGTTCCTGCATATATGAAATGTATATGGGATATTCTCCATAGAGATTATGATATATTGCAGATTAAAGAATATGGGGGTAAGGGACAATATGAAATCCCAGTGACCTATAAAGAATTCGATACTGGTATAGATGACCAAGAGAGCATTCCTATCAATGCTACCATTTTTGTTAAAGATAAAAAAAGTGGTGAAAAATGTGTTTTCTCTTTTCTCCCATTTTCTGATGGTGAAGGACACCACATAGAAATTGAAGTTTTCTTTAATTCGAGTAAGACTAATTTTAGACAAATTTGGGATAATATTGATGATTATTTTAAAACAGAGGGCCCTTTGAAGGGGGAAAAATTTGATACAAATTGGAAGTATATTGATTATCAGAAGAGAGATTGGGATAGTATTGTTTTAAGCGGAGAAACTTACAAATTGATTAATAGGAATATTATTAATTTTCTTGTAAATATGGAAGAATATAAAAAGATAAGATTACCCACATCAAGAGGGGTTTTAATTACCGGCCCTCCAGGAACAGGTAAAACCTTGTGTTGTGAGACTATTATGTCATTAGTGGATTGCACCATTATTTATGTGACGAGTGATACAGTGGAATCTACAGGAGATATTAAAGAAATATATAAATTGGCCAGGAAATTATCCCCTACTATTATAATAATAGAAGATATAGATACATTAGGTGGATTAGATAGGAGAGATAAGGGGAGCCACCCCCTGTTGGGAGAATTTTTAAATTGTTTAAATGGTGTAGGGATAAATGATGGAGTAATAACTATTGCTACAACTAATTATCCTGAAAATTTAGATAACGCTTTGGCTGATAGGCCTGGAAGATTTGATTTGAGGATTAATTTTGATTTACCTACTAATGAATTAAGGGAACATATTTTGGAAAAATATTTAAGTGAGGTGACAGATGAAAAATTAGAATTATCTTCATTAATCAGAAAAACGGAAGGGCTGAGTGGTGCTTACTTAAGAGAAATAATAATTACTGCATATATGATTTCTTTAGAACAAGGGGTAGATATTAATCAAGATATTTTAGAACAAGGGGTAGATTCAGTTTTAGAGTTAAAAGAAAATATTAGAGAAACTTATGGAACCATAAAATTGGAAGAGGGACTATATTCGTAATCTTTAAGTAATCGGAAAACGAAGAAGATGTATGAGAAATTCGAAGGATGCGATGGAAGAAATTTTAGCAGAATTAAAATTATTGTCCCATAGTGTGTTGATTTCAGAGAGTATCCATGAAGAATTATCACTATTTAGGGCAGATACTAATGAAAAGATTCAAGAATTAAAGGAATCTATTAAAGAATTAATTAATGACTACAAAATTCAAGATAAGGATTTTGATTCCTTAGAAAAGGCTATTGATGATTTACAAAGAGAGATAGAGCCCATTATAGAAATAAAAGACCATGTTCAAAAACAAATTTTTAAGTATTCTGCTTTCGCTTTCGGAGCCTTATTAATGGCATTGGTAGGTATTAATGAGTTCGGTATTTAATCAATCTTTATATAGCAGCAACATCTATTATTTTGTATGAAGTCCAAAAGTAAAATTTCTTATCCTCTTAAATTAGGGATTGAAGAAAAAAATGAATTAATATCTCCTCCTAAAAAGAAAAAAAAGAAAACAGATACTGAAGTGGAAAATTTAATAAATGATATTAATATTTCAGAGGGCCGATGGATTAACACTAATTATGAAGATTGGTCCCACCCAAAATGGCAAAAAATAAAAACTGTTGCTGGTGTGGTAGTGGATAGGTCTTTGGGGGGTGCACCATATAGTGCTAAAAAGGAAGATTTGGCTGTTTATACAGAATATGAAGACCCAGTATCGCAAATGGTAGTATTTGATTTGGTCCCTATTAATTCTCCTATTTTTGATATGGATAAGGAGCCTTCAGAGAATTTAAATGAAGTATATAAGTTTGGACAGGGAAAAATAAGGGGCCCTAATTATCCCAATATCCCCCCATTACTTCCAGAACAGAGCCCCCTATTAGAATATAAAAGTGAAATTCCAACCACCTTATTAATGATGGGAACTATGTTTGCCACCATTATTGTGGCTACTTTTCCCGTTATAGGAGACGATAAATAAAACAATCACAATAGAAATTATTAAGTAGTCGTTATGAGAGGTATATATATGAACTTAAGTAAGTTATTTAATGTGGTGATTGCAGGAGCCGTTATTTATGGATTATACAGGGTCGCTGACATGGAATTATCACGAACTGAAAAGAAAAGTGCCGAATATACCAAATATGAAATGGATGGGCACACCGTCACAGATTATGGTTCATTGGAACTCCCTGTATCTTATCAATATGGCCTACTCGGTCGAGCCGCAGGACAAATAGGCGGGGATAGATATGGGAGTGAGTTATCTATGGTAGTTGGGGGCGTAGGACAAAACTATCAAGGGAGAGCATTTGGCCTTTGAGAGTGATGATAAATGGTAGATTTTGCACAAATTAGAAAACAACTTCTTCACGCTGAAGATGACGATTCTGAGCAAGACAGCATTCTTTCAGGTGTGACAATTCCAGTGGCCGGATGGAGAAAAGAATTAGATAACTTCCCTACTGCTGGTTCCCTTTCTTTGGGTATAGGGTTATTAGGGGCTATGCTATTCGATGCAATTAAAAATAGGGGAGAAGATGGAACCCCCATATTTATGCACCCTTGGAAGGATATAACATTACTTATGGGTTCGCTATCATTAGGTTATGGTCTTGGCAGACTCTCACGAGGAAAGGTTGCCCAATATGAAGCAGAATATTATGAAAGTGTCATTGAAGCCGCTGAAGACGAAGAAAGATTAGAGGCTGAGGCTGAAGAAGAAGCATCCAATAAAAGAGCAGAAGATGCTAAACGGACCTTAAATTTCTTATCAGACCCGTCTTCATTAGGTAGTTCAGAACTCATGGGCTTCTCATCCCCTTACTTTTAATTAAATAAAAAGCCTTAAGTAGTCGAAAGGGACTATTTTAGGTATGGTTGAATATAGAGGATATTGTAGACCACTTAAAGAAAAAGTAGACTTTCAAGTGGAAGCAGTTAATTCATTCGATACAGCCAAAGGAGTAAAGTGGCAAGTCAAAGGAAGCCACAAGGATTATAATATCTCCGTCTTTACAAGTGAAGGGAAAGCAAAGGAATTACTCACTCTAATGGCAGAGAAAAATGTTCACGAGGCTGAGGATATCACCATCACTTATGATATGGAAGAATTGATACCTTATCCTCTCGATTCTCAAGAAACACCCAAAGGCACCATATACGAAATGGAAGAATTAATTCCTTATCCGCTTGCAGGGGAGGAAGAGGAAGAAGGGGAATGGGAAGAAGAAGTAGGAAGTATATCTCAGACCAACCTATTCACTACTCAATTAATTGTTGGGTTATTAGGGGAATGGAGACAGATGGATGGTTTTCCGATGTTTATTACACTAGAGTCTATGAAGACTAATAGGGAGGCCTATGTAGAGTGGGAGAATTGGTCGGTTTCGGATTCAGCAGAATTTGATGTTGATGCAAGAGATGAATGTAATTGGTTAGGATTAAAGAACATCCGATTAACAAGACAGGACGATAAGATAAATCTAATTTTTTCTCCTACACCACCTCAAGAATTAGGGCTCAATTGTAGACAAGCATTTCATGAATTAACTGAAGCATTAAGTATGGTTTCTATGAAAAACATCAATAAAATTATAATTCCTTTAGAGGAAGATTATGTATTAGGTAGCACAGGGAATATTGGTTTAGAACCATCTCTGCTTATTCCTCTTACTTATTTCGAAGAATGGAACATATTAACTGCTCAGAATGGATACATAATGGATAATTTGTATTATGAATTAGAAACTAAAGGAGGGAGAGACCGAATTAAATCCTTTTTAGAGAATTTATCTACTCTTTCAAACGAAATAATCTTTGGACAAGAAGGGCACACATATACCATTGGCAGTTTTAATGTTGAAGAAGAAGGAGAAGAGGAGTATTTTGCAATAAATATTGACTATATTTCTTCAGACACCCCACAAACGATACAAGATTTAATTAGTAAATTAGAAGAATTAGATAATAATCCTAATCTCGCCAACCATGCTTCTGTAGGGGTGACATTTAATGGAGGGAGTGGAGAGGATGAAATCCTGTTGAGTGTAGATAATTTTTATGATGAGGGGATAGAGGATTTATTAAATGAAAATGTTTTCGTTCCTCCAGTTTCTATAGATGGAGTAATTCATTGGGGCTACTATTGGGATGGAACAGGGGGTCATGACGATGATGATGATGACGATGATGAAAATTATAATTATTGGGAAGATGGTAATGAGGGAGAACTATATGATGGAAGTTATGATGGTGAAACTAAGGCCAATCTTATAGAAATTCTTGAAGAGACAAGGGACCCTGTAGATGCTTCTTTAACTAAACCTGCTTTATTGTTTTGCATATTATATGACCAAAATGAAGGTGAGGGGAAAAATTGGGATTTAGTAGAATATTTACAAGGATTTAGAATCAATGAGTTAAGGACTAAGTTTGTGAGAAAATTACCCTATGAGTATGGAGGAAATAGGAAATCGGAAATTATAGAAGGAATTATTAATGGCCAAATGGATAGAGATGGCTCCGCTACTGTTGGAGAAATTAGGGACATTCTTGACCATTGGGATGATGATGATACTATCACCGCCTATCCGGATGATGGGGATGCAGGTGAAATATATATTGACCATGATAATGATTTAGCCGTTGCCAATGCAGAGGACATAACTTTACAGGCTGAAGGATTAGACCCTAAATACCTTAAGAAAGATGGAAGCCCTGACATGAGGTATAAAGCAAGTCGGGAATGGGCTCAGGCTCAAGAAACAACCGAAGTAGAAGAAGAAACTTTGGGCCCCCACATAGGATTAACATTATTGAGGCCACGATATTGGGAGGGGATGGCTAAAGAATGGGATAGTGAAGGGGGCATTCCAACTGAGACTCTATCTTTAGAGGCAGAGAATAAAGAGATGGTGCCATTTATTGGTGCTACCCGAGTCATTCCTAAAGCCGTCTATTATCAAATGGCTCTCCACCTTCCACAATCAGTTTCCGTAACCCCTACTCAAAAAGGAGAATCCATCATCCTTGGTTTCCATGAACAAGATTATTCCCGAGTAGAGGGATTAATAAATGCTTATGGCATCCCTGATGGGGGGCCTCAAGAAGAAGAAAAAGGAGTCAGTATGTTTCAAGCAGAGGAAGAGCCCACCATATCATTACCTACTGAATGGGCTGAAGATTTAAGTAATTTTGGTGCGGAGAATATCCCCTTTGAAGTAGAAGAATTCTATGGAGAAGAAACAGAAGTAATGAGTTTAGATGAGTATTATTCTAATATCTTAGATTTCAAAGATAGCGATACGATTAATGTGGATTTTGCCGGAAATGTAATTGTTAAATCAGAGGATGGAGATATTTATGGTTCTGAACCGAGTGAAAGATATAGTGAACATTTAGATAAGGAAATGCCCGAATGTTCTGAGTGTGGGAGTGGCTTAGGTTTTAATAAAAATGAATATGATGAAGGACAAAAAAGCAGGTGTTTCACTTGCGACCCAATTGGGACACTCTTAAGTGAAAAATTTGAAAGCCCGTTACAAACCTTTAATTCTCCATCAAGAGAAGATTGGCTACACCATTGTCGAGATTGTGGAGTATCTACTCCTCGGCCCACATCATGCCATCTTTGTGGTTCAGATAATGTAAGAATTACAATTATGGCAGGTGAAGAAGAATCCTTTAAAGAATGGTCGGAGGAAGAATTAAAAGAAAAAGACCACCCTGATAAAAATATGACTTTTGATGAATGGTTAGATGAGGAAATAGAAGAACACGGTGATGTGAAACTTAGTGTATGGAAAGGTCGAGAACACGAAGAGAGAGAACACCAAGCAGAAGATGATTGGGAAGACTTTGAAGAGGGAATGTATCACGAAGATTGGGAACCTGATTTCCCTGAAATTGAGGATAAGCCCAAACTCTCTACTGTAGCCACCGTTGTCGGCTTGGGTGCATTAGCCGCTTATTTAGCCCCTAATGAAATCAAAAATATATTGAAAAAGTTAAAATAGTTAATCTTTAAGTATCTAAAGAGATAAATTATTATCATGGTAGAGTGCTCTAAAGAGGAAATGGAAGGGCGAAAAGCGTGGAGAGCACTCCTAGTTCCTGCGGTTGGCTCGGCGGCTTTCTTTTCTTCTATGATGGTTAATATGCTTACCACACATAAGAAGTATGGATGGCCACACAAGGCTTTTAAAACAACGGATTACTTATTAATGACCATACCTTTTGTAGTTATCGGATTAGCCATTGGTGAAGTGGTAAATGAAGAGGCTATTCAAGGTGAGTAAATGGATGATGGCTTTCTTAACTGGGGTTTTATGCCATCCACCACTGGGTATATTTTAGTAAGCGCAAATACAGAATATGCTTCTATTGACACTACTTTATTAAAGGCCGGAAGTTTTGAAGAAGTTTATCCTGAATTTATCAATAAAGTAGTGAGAACACAAGGGGAGTGGTTTTCGGGACTAAGTCGGGATGACCTGCCTGACGACATGAGAAATACTTTTGAGGAAAAGGAGGGTGAAATGTTAAAGTTTTTACACGAAACTCCTTCATCGGAGGTGAAAAAAATTATGGACCCTTTAACACCTCCCATACACCTCAAAAATGCCGATGGGCCCATTTGGACTTCATTCAATGGGTGGGATTGGGATTGGGCCATAGGATTCACTTTTAGAGTAAGGGGACCTTATTTGCAAGCGATGATTAAAAATACAGGAAAGCCATATCCGAGACCAGCAAGGGATGATGAGGAGATTGATTTTTTGGACTTAAAAGGACCCATTTGTTCATATTGGGCAGAAGATACAACAGATGAGTATTATGGAACAAATATTTCGTTAATCAAATTATAAACATAATTATTAAGTAACAGAAGGGTGTAATAGATATCATGCCATTTCAGTCTAAAGACCAATTTTTCTATTTACTTTATAATGAGCCTAAGGTATGGAAAGAATGGATTACTACTTATGGGGTCCCAAAAAAGTTTAAATTAGGGGGTATTAAATCATGGCAAAAGAAAATTAATGAGATTAAATCTGCTGAATCAGAAGAGTCTTTAAGTGATATATCTAATATCCAAAATGAAATCGTGGAATTAAAATATGAATTAAATTCCATAGAAGATGCTCCCACCAAAGCCGTCGTTTCAGGAGCAATCGCCGCCTTAGAGGGTGTAATTTATGGTTTGACGAGAATGGGGCCTGATGCAACCATTGAAGAGGTTTCAGAAATTTTATTACCAAGTGCAATAAGAAATATCACCATTTTAGAAGAATCGGAGATTTTTAATCACACTTACTATTATAATGCAGGTAAAGCATATGGTTATAGTAACGCTTTAGACCACATTACTCCTTTCCCCATACTATGGCAACAAGATTTAACTGCTGAAGATATCGAAGAAGAAGAAGAAGAAGATGTCACACTCTCGAGGAAGGAGGTTAAGACTAATTTTTGGTATCCTTTATTTGTAGGATTTACAGTAGGAACATTGTCTACTATTATAGGTAATTTACATTCAGTAATGTGGTTAAAATCTAAAGGCCACATATGAAATATTAAGTAGGTGAGAATTTGATGGGGGTATATGGCTGGTAGTGATGACTCTCATAATTCCCCAATAACGGGAAATATTGAGGATATTAACTATACAGATGAAGAAATAGAGGATTGGATAAAGAGAGATAAGGATTTTGTTAAATTATCAGAATGGAATGCTTATATTTTAGCCCGAAGACAATCTTATTTTTTTGAAAGACAAAAGGTTCTTGGGCCTGAGTATTATAATAATACTTCACAATGGGACAGCATCTTAGATAGGGAATGGAGAGTTATGGAAGAAAGATTAAATTCAGGAATTGGATTGGATGAAGATATTATAGCAGAATTTGGGGAAGATTTCTTTGCTGCAAAGGACAATTTATTTAAAGATATGGAAGATATGGCTGATTCTTTTGATAGTGAGTATGTAGGTGATAGTGAAAAATTGATTATCTATACTTTTGAAGATTTTTTAATGTTATCTAACCAAGGAATATTCAGGGACCATATATTTATTTTAGACCCACAGAGGAAATGGAGAAAAAAGGTAGAAGATGTAGTTACCTCTTATGGTTATACTAATATAGAAAGAATACAAATTAAGGGGGTAAATTATCTTGTCGTCTCAAAAGAAACTTATTGATGAAAAATATACATTAGATTACTGGAACAATTTTGCCAGTTCTACTAAGGATTTTATTACTGCACGACAGATTATTAATTACATTGTTCTTATTGCCGTTATTATTCAATCTATTGGATATTTTTTAACACCTAATGATTTTTTAATTTGGAATGTTTTAACTTTTATTGTGGCTACTAATTTGGGTGCTGTATTATTGGCCATCCAAGCACAACGGGCTGCTGACCAAATTAGAGATATGTATACTGAAGCATTTGATGGAGACTTTTATCATACTTTATATGTCGTTTCATGTTTTAAAAATGCATTAATTGAGGCTGCGTCGAAAGAAGGAAATAATATTGATGATGAGATTAAAGAGGTAAGTGGGGATTTGTATGGAGTATTCAAAGGTTATTTGAAGGCATTTAATGAACATCAATTGAAAGATATCAATGTGATAGAAAAGAAAGAATTTGGAGATGTAGATGAGGGTGACTTGTTTAATTGATATATGAGTAAAAGTTTAAGTAGTAGTAGCGACTAAATCTAATTATAAGGATTGTGAAATAATGGTGAATCAAGACCCCCAACCGGATATTTTTGAAACTACGATGGCATTTGCTAATGGAGCATCTCCTGTAGGGACAAGTGTTACTAATACCATTTTCACACACCAGGGACATAATGAAGAAGTAAGAATTTATGCTCTTTCTGTCCAAGTATTGAATAATACTACGAAAGTAGACATTTCCGCAACAGCAGAAATTGATTTTCAAATCACATTAATTGCAGGGCCCAATGAGGTTCCATCCAAGCCTTTTGATGCTTCTTGGATTATCAGGAGTGGAGAAGGTGTAATGGCCTTTACTTGCCCTGTCTTAGTTAAATTTAAACAACCATTAAGAGTTCGAGTAGAGGCTATGGAGGCTGTTGTTGGTGGGACTGACATAGAAGTAAAAATTCAATTAATTGGGGAAACCGGAGTAATTAAAGTTTGAGGTGAATAAATATGGCAAATCAGAATCCACAACCAGAAGTTTATACTACACGACATAATTTTGCGGCGGCAACCACTCAAGGAACTGCTGATACTCAAACAGTATTTACTAATCAAGCCACTAATGAAGAAGTAAGAATTTATGCAGTTTCTGTATCAATTTTAGATTCAGCAGGGGTTGATACAGGAGTAGATACTAATGATTTTAGTATACAAACAAGGATAGGAAATGGATTAGTCCCCTTCACGAGATATGATGCAGGGCTGATTCATCAGAAAACTGATAAAACCTTAACCTTTGCAACACCAATGTTGGTTCTTTTCCAACAACCATTATCAGTTACTGTAGCATGGGAAAACTCTCAAGTAACTAATGCAGAAGTTACTGTAGTTATTTCTTTCCATGCTGAGTTGTCCTTACAACCTGTCGCTTGCCATAAGTGTGGCACTATGTATCCGAGGAATTCAGGATGCCCTGTATGTAGGAGGGAAGTCTGATGGTAAATCAAAATCCTCAACCCGAAATTTACACTACAAGGCACTCTTTTGCTGCCACAGCAACGCAAGGAACCCTTGTAACTACGCAGATTAATACTAACCAAGCATATAATGAAGAAATTAGAATTTATGGAATTATGGTGAATATGTATACCAATACAGTAGGTGCGGCCGGAGATACTGAAACTACAGCAACTGATGAAACCTTCGATGTCTCTATTAATGCAGGGCCTAACCTAGTTCCATCAAATAAATTCGACGCTGGATTTATTCACAATACAACAGAAAAGACCCTCGCTTTCTCTTCTCCAATATTAGTATTGCATAGACAACCACTAATGGTTAATGTAGAATGGACAGGAACTGGAAATCCCTCTGCTGCAATGGTGGTTAGTGTGACATTATTGGGTGAAATGTATATCCAAGAAGATTAAAATTCCCTACAAATCTTTAAATAGTAGCACACCTTAATTAATAGTATGAGTGCCTATAATGATAAGAGAAGGGATGTTAAAAGAGCCTATAGGAAGAAGGCATTTCAAAATAATATGAGTCAAATCAATACCTCCACTGAGGCTAACCCATTACCTGAACACTCTTATTCTACTCAAAGTCATGTTCAAACCTCCCCTGTGAGGGCAGGTCTTGACCCTCATTCATATAGGAGAGAAATTAGGCCAGCAGTAGAATCTTTGGATTTTGCACGAAAATTAGATTATTCCCGATATCCTTGGAATTTAGTAGCCAAACCCGATTCTGCAAATGTAATTGCGAGAGAAAAAGTCGATTTCGCCACCACCAACATGACAGATAATCAATATTATGATGTCTTAGTATTAAATATTGCAGACACTACAGGTTCAGAAATTCCTGGGCCTGCTGGTGTTGGGACTGGAGCAGGAGATAGGGGAGTAGTTCCTACACAAGATGCAGTAGCCACGGCCACAGCCACTGGTGCTGAAACAGGAACTGGAAATCCTGAATTCCCTAATGAAAGTGGTTTTGCGACTGTGGGTGTAAGTGGAACTGTAAGGCAAGCAGGTCCTGGAGAGATATATAGAATTCAGTCTTTCGGACATAGTGATATTAGTAATGCTAATATTTCGGGAAGCGACCCAATAGATGCAAGTAATCCCGTTATTTATCAAATTTGGGTAGATGGAATGCTACTAATGGAGTGGCAAAATTTCCAATTTGCAGCAGTAACTCCTCCTGCCGACCAATGGCAATTCCTACAACCCCTTACAGTTACTCAACAAATTGTTTTTAGAGTTATAAATAAATCCAGTGCTACCTTAGACCAAGGAGAAGTAGAGTTTTGTTTTGTTGGTTGGAGTGAGCAATTATCCGGCTATGAAGATGTCACTCATACTCAATTAGAGCATGGCGGCATATGAGAGTAATTCTTTAAGTAGTAAAACAGATAATAAATACCTATGGTAAAGAAGTTTACAGGGTCTGATACAGGTAAAAGTGGCCTTCAAGTTCAGGAAGATGATGGGTCACCTCATGTTTATGGCGTAACGGATATTAGTGTATCTGATGGAACCCTCACCGATGACGGTGGCGGTAAGGTCTCTGTAGTGACTGGAGGGGGCGGTGGAGGCACTACAGGCCCTAAAGGAGCAACTGGTCCGGCTGGGACTACTGGACCGGCAGGTGCAACAGGCCCTGCGGGAACAGGAACAGCCCTTACTGTGGGTGAAGTTTCGGGAGCAGTTTCGGTTAGCAATGTTGATACTATTTTAGTAGATGATGGCACAGGTTTGGATTTAACTGATGATGGTGGTGGACAAGTCACCATGAGCATTGGAAGCCATTGGTATACTATTGGGATTACAGGACAAACTTCACTCACACCGACAGGGCAAGAAGATATAGAATTTATTGCTGGAACAGGGATGACATTAACCACTAATGATGCCTCCTCTCCTAAGTCCATTACTTGGAATTCTTCATCCGTTACTGGTCCAAGAGGAAATACTGGTCCATTAGGTCGGACAGGAATCATTGGCCAACCAGGAGTGACTGGGGATATGGGTAAGACAGGCCCATTAGGTAAGACTGGAGGTATAGGTAAGACTGGCCCTATAGGTAATACAGGTTCTCCTGGTTTAACTGGTATCCCAGGAAGGACAGGACCCATAGGGCGGACTGGAATTATAGGTCCTATAGGTTCTACTGGGGATATAGGTAAGACAGGCCCATTGGGTAAGACTGGTGGGATAGGTAAGACTGGTCCCATAGGTAATACAGGTTCTCCTGGTTTAACTGGTATCCCAGGAAGGACAGGGCCCATAGGTCGGACTGGAATTATAGGCCCAATAGGTTCTACTGGAGATATAGGTAAGACTGGCCCATTGGGTAAGACTGGTGGGATAGGTAAGACTGGTCCTATAGGTAATCCTGGTTTAACAGGTTCTCCTGGGCTTACTGGCCCTCAAGGGAGAACTGGAGGGTTAGGAAGAACTGGTCCCATTGGAGTTACTGGAATTATAGGCCCTGGAGGGGCAACAGGAGATAAGGGTAAGACTGGTCCATTAGGGAAGACTGGTCCTTTGGGACAAACAGGAGATAGGGGTAGAACGGGGCCATTTGGTTTAACGGGACAACCTGGTAAGACAGGTCCATTGGGTAAAACTGGTGGAATAGGTCCACAAGGAACGACAGGAGACCAAGGAGTTACCGGAGATAGAGGTAAGACAGGAACTCTTGGTAAGACAGGAACACTCGGTAAGACCGGAATAGTAGGGCCTCAAGGTCCTCAAGGAGACCAAGGAGTTACTGGTCCATTAGGTAAGACAGGTCCATTTGGATTAACA